>Ga0163162_10000038_pt1 | contig 138065 bp, 127 predicted proteins | sample S55metaG_FD_115310 | JGI IMG/M metagenome (GOLD analysis project Ga0163162, IMG submission 115310) | Switchgrass rhizosphere microbial communities from Kellogg Biological Station, Michigan, USA - S5-5 metaG | ecosystem: Host-associated > Plants > Roots > Rhizosphere > Soil | place: USA... | reverse complement strand
CAACACGATCACCGACTTCTGGATCTCGCTGCGTGCGACGGATCCTGCCTATACGGAAAACTATCAGAAAGAGTAAACCCGCACCAACACCACTATTCATGAAGCAATTACCATATACGAGTGTTCTTTTCCTCACCCTGACTGTAAGCCTGTCCTCCTGTCTGAAGCAGAATGACGATATTCCGCCCGTGCTGCCTCCGGGCAGCGGCAGTGTCAGCTACAACTGGTCCACCATTGCCGATACGGCGGAGAAGTCACTGGATTATTTCTGGTCCGCCTCCGGAAAATACTATCTCAGCAGCAATATCGCCAGTGACTGGGCGCAATATTGGCCCAATGCACATGCCCTGGATGTATTGGTGGACGCCTGGCTGCGCAATCCTTCGACAACGCTGAAGGCGCAGATGAACGATCTGCTGACGGGTGTACGGGCCAAGAACGGCAATACCTTTATCAATTACTATTATGATGATATGGAGTGGATGGCCCTGGCCACGCTGCGCGCCTATGCCGCCACCAACGATGCCCGGTTCAAAGGGGTCTGCGACACTTTGTGGGACGATATTAAAAAGGGATGGAGCGTCGACCAGGGCGGAGGGCTTTGGTGGCGCAAAGACAACCCTTCCAAGAATACGCCTTCCAATATGCCGGCGGCTATCCTGGCGGCCCGTCGTTACAAAGCATTTAATAATGCGGATGACCTGCAATGGGCCCAAAAGATCTATGATTGGGAAAAGGCAACATTGTATGACAACAGCAGCGGACTGGTGTATGACAATATTGATAAGAATGGCAATAAGAACACGGACTGGAAGTTCACCTATAACCAGGGGACTTTCCTGGGCGCCGGGCTGGAGCTGTATAAGAACACAGGAAATAGCCAGTATCTGAGCGACGCTTTACAGGCGGCGGATTTTACCCTGAACAGCGGTTTCCTCACGGCCAACGGGATCCTGAAAGACGAGGGCGGGGGCGATGGAGGTTTGTTCAAAGGGATCTTTGTCCGTTATTTCACCCGGCTGATCGTTGAAGCGCCGTTCGACGGCCAGAAAAAAACAAATTATGTCAATTTTCTCCGGGCCAACGGGGAAAGCCTGTGGAGCAAGGCAACCAATAAAGGCAATCTTCTTTTCGGCAGCGCCTGGGATAAAGCTCCCGGCAGCAGCACCGACCTTACCATCCAGTTGAGCGGCATCATGCTGGTGGAGGCCCTGGCAGAGCTGAAGAAGAGCCAGCTGTTCTAAATGCGGAATATTGGTTATTTTTAGATGTGGGTTCACACCGCAGACGAAATAATCTATGCACCTGCTGACTATTACAGAATTTATCGCTCACCTGCATCCCGCCCTGGTCCACCTTCCCATCGGCATCCTGCTGATGGGATTGTTGTTACAGGCATTGGCGCGTAAAGAAAAATTCGCGTCACTCCGCCCCGCTATCCCCATCATATTGCTGACAGGGCTGATCTCAGCGGTATTGTCATGCATTACGGGCTTCCTGCTTTTTCGCAGTGGCGATTATGACGCTTCATTGGTATCCTGGCACATGTGGATGGCGGTAACACTGACATTCGTAGCTTTTGCGCTTTGTGCCCGCAGCTTCTTCGGACAGGTCTTTGATCGTACGGGTAATTTGCTGACCATAGGACTTTTCCTGCTCATTGCAATCACCGGCTACCTTGGCGGTTCGTTGACACATGGGGAGGGATATTTCACCGGCGCTGTTCACCACATGTCGCCCAGGGATCGTCGTCAGGGACCCGGCAACGCACCGGATAAAGATCCGGCGCTGCCCGAAGAACCCGCCGACCCTGCCGATAGCAAGGTAATAGCAGCGTTGAGAAATGCAGGAGTAGCAGTGCTGCCGTTGGCACAGGGCAGTAATTACCTGTCGGCGGATTTTTCGGGGGTTTCGGCGGCCGCCTCCCTCATTCATCACCTCCTGCCCCTGAAAAAACAATTGATCCGGCTGGACCTGTCCAATGCCAGGATCAGCGACAGCGTGGCTGCCACCATTGCGCAATGTACCCGGCTTCGCTGTCTTATTCTAAGCAATACGGGCATTACAGACAAGTCGCTGGTCCCGCTGGCCGCCCTGTCCGAGCTGCGGGTACTCAACCTGGTGGGGACACAGGTAACGGGCGAGGGGCTGCTCCGTATGCAGCCGCCAAAACATCTGCACGCCGTGTATCTTTATCACACCCGTGTGGAAAGTAAGTATTGGAGCAAGCTGCAGGGTTTGTTTAAGGGCGCCGTGCTGGACTCCGGGGGATACACCCTGCCGGTGTTGACGACAGATACGGGGGTGGTTAGGGCTGGGAAGAGATAGATGGAAGATTATCAATGTTTTGGGGGATTTCCGAATAAGGATTTTAAAGAGTAAATTTGTTGTAAACAGACACAGTTATGGAACAAGCAAGTCTTCGCGAAAAATTGCATCAGTACGTTGACAAAGGAGATGAAAAGCTTTTAAAGCTGATGTATGCTGTTGCCAGGGAGTACAATGAGGATGACGAATTCGAATATCAATTCACCGACGAAGAGATAAAACTTTTTGAAGAACGTACTGCGCGGCGCACTAGCGGCGAAAGTAAAACATTTAATTGGAAGGACGCTAAGGATATCATTACGGGTCAAAAGAAGATGGAATGAACTATGAGATCGTGGTACAATCTGAGGCTATTATAGAAATTCAAAAGGCCTTTGAGTGGTATGAACATAATCGCGCTGGATTAGGACATGAAATGATCCAGGAAATAGAAGAAGGATTTGAAAGACTTTCCAGACATCCTCATCATTACTCGGCGACCAATAAGAAATACAGGAAAATAAGGATCAATCGATTTCCTTACATAATAATTTTTGAAATAGAAGAGGCTAAGATCATCGTAATTGCTATCAGACATATTCGGCAAAAGCCTAAAAGTTAGCAATTAGGAGGTCGGCCGGCAAAAATTTACTGATCGCTATTCCCGCATCCCTTCCAGCTTTTCCAATCGCCGGATGCGGTGGTAGATCACGGGCTGCGTGCCATTCATGAGAATGAAATATGCATTCACCTGCTCCCGGCCATACTGTGCCAGTTTTTTCAGGGCATCCCGGAGTCCTGCCCCATATCCCAGCCGGTGCGCATAGGCATCCTGCTTAAACTCGCATTGCCGGGACAACACTAATCGCAGCCAGCGAAACAGCCGGTCCAGCAGGGAGAAGCTCACTACGAACAGCGCTATCGCGATGACAGGCATCAGGAGCATGGGTTTGAACAGGAACAGCATAACCAGTATGATCAGCGTTAAGGCTAATAGCCGCCGTATGATGGGGCCCGGCATACCAAAGACACGGCGTACCATCCGGGGCAGATCACTTGCCGTCACAAACGCCCACGAGACCATGGTATCCTTGCTCATCAAATGACCCAGCTCATGGGCCAATACGCCTTTTAACTCCTCATCCGTCAGCCTGTCCAACATGGCCTTTGATATAGCGATCACGTTGTTGTTGCAGGCAAAGGCTTCCTCACCTTCCACCTCTGCAATACGCAAGCGGAATTTTTTGACGCAGCCTGCTCTTTGAAGCACCTCCGTAAAACAATCCTGCAGCCTGGCTTCTTCTTCCATTATCGGCTTGCGCAGGCGTCCATGGAAATAGAGACGCAGCGGACCAAGGATATGAACGGATAAAAAGCAAAAGAGCAGCCAACCCGCCATGACAACATAGAATGTGAACCAGGAAATATATACGCCGGAAATGGCCAGTGATAGCAGGAAACAAAAGCCGGTCAGCGATACGTAGAACGCCGCCAGCGCGATTTGAAGGGTCTTGTTCATATAATAAGGTTTAAATTTTCCCAATGACCGGGGCTGCAAATAAAGCAATTTTCGCGGTCCCCGTCATGTTAAAATAAAACCCTGAATATGCTATGGGGTCAGTCCCAGCCTCCTGGAAATATCGGAGTTGAATTTGCCGGCCGGATCATATTTCTTTTTGATAGCCAGCCATTCCGTATACTGAGGGTACATGTCCTTGAACATTTTTTCGTCCAGCATGGCGTCTTTCCCAAGATAGAGCCTTCCGCCGGCCGCGAGGACCTTTGCATCCAGTTTCCGGGTGAATGCATGGAGCCCTTTCGTGACGGGAAAATCGATGGCGAGCGTATATCCTGAAAAGGGGAAGGAGAGGATCCCCTGGGCGGCGCCCATCCTTTTGAAGACATTTAAAAAAGGCGTGCAGCCGCTGGCCGCGATCATTTCAAGGATCTCCACGAGATGCTGGCGTCCATTCTCTTCCGGTATGACAAACTGGTACTGTATAAACCCTTTTTTGCCATAGCCCCTGTTCCAGTTGTTGATGGCATCCAGGGGGAAGAAGAATTTCTCGTAATGCACGAATTGCTTGGGAGAATTCTGTACAAAGGCGATGACCCTGTTCAGGATCCTCACCGTAAGGTTGTTCAAAGTGAAAGAAGGCAGGAAGAAGGGGACGGACAATTTGCCTTTGGAATGCAATTTCAGCGGTTCGTTCTTCAGCTTATCGGGCAGCTCGCTCAACTTAGCCGAATTGCCGAAGGAGATGACGCCGCTGCCCAGCTTGCTGCCTTTGGCCAGGGCGTCGATCCAGGCGACAGAGTAGTTGTATTCATGGTCCAGCTTGTTGAGGGTCTCCAGCATATGGTCCAGGTTGCGGATAGCGACACTTTTTTGCCTGAAATACATGGTCTCTACTTTCCGGAGCTTTAGCCTGGCCGTGAGGATGACGCCCAGCAGTCCCAGACCGCCGAAATTTGCCCAGAACAGGTCGGCGTTTTCCGTGCGGGAAGCCGTCAATACGGTGCCATCCGCGATCAGAATAGTAAAAGAGAGGACACAATTGACGAAGGAGCCGTCGATATGATGCGCTTTGCCGTGGATATCATTGGCGATGGCGCCCCCCACCGTAACGAACTTCGTCCCGGGACAGATCATGGGGAGAAAGCCTTTGGGTCCAAGGGCGGAAATGATCTCTTCCAGGCTGACGCCTGCCTGGCATTCCAATATCCCTTCCTGTTCATCCCATGCGAGGAAATTATTGAACTGGGTGCAGGACACCACATAGTTTTCCTTGTTCAGGGCCTGATCGCCGTAGCTTCTTCCCAGCCCCCGGGCTATCAGGTCGTCATGCCGCAGGGCGCCCTGAAAATCATCGGCCAGACGGGGGGAGATCACATACGATTCAGATACGGGATAATTGCCCCATCCGGACAATAGCTCTTTTTTAGGCATGAACAGGAGTTTAATGGGCGAATTTACAACATTCCGGAAGATAGGTCAATGGCTACTAATTTAATTAATATCCGCAGTGAATCAGTCTTTATCATTATATTGAAAAAATGCTTGTCGTATGAATAAAGGTATATTTTTCATCTTCGCTGCCCTTATCCAATGTTGCTCAGTTTTTGCCCAGGCTCCGGCCGAACAATATCCCGTCGACTCTGCCTCCGTCGAACATGCCGGCGTCCCCAAAGGAGAAATATTGAAATTCACATTCGATCATTCGAAGATATTCCCCGGCACCTGGAGGGAATACTGGGTATATATTCCTGCCCAATACAAGCCCGATCAGCCGGCCTGTGTATATGTCAACCAGGACGGCATACAGTGGAAAGCCCCTGTAGTTTTCGATAACCTTATTAATAAAAAAGAAATGCCGGTGACGATCGGTGTCTTCGTCACACCGGGACGTGTACGGGCTTCCGATCCCGCCGCCGCGCTGGACAGGTTCGATCGCAGCTTTGAATACGATGGACTGGGCGATGCGTATGTCCGCTTTATCCTGGACGAGGTCCTTCCGGAAGTGGAAACTAAACGATCGACAGACGGCCGCCCTATTCACCTTTCGAAGAACGGGAACGACCGGGCTATCGGCGGCTCCAGCAGCGGAGCGATCGCCGCCTTTACAGCCGCCTGGGAACGACCTGATGCCTTTTCCCGTGTATTCAGCGCCATCGGGACCTATGTCAGTCTCCGGGGAGGTGACCGTTATCCTGGTTTGATCCGCAAGTACGAACCCAAGCCCCTGCGTATCTTTCTCCAGGATGGCTCCAACGATAATAACCACTATGGCGGCGACTGGTGGAAGGCCAACGAGATGATGGAACGCGCCCTGACCTTTGCGGGATACGAGGTAAAGCATGTCTGGGGAGAGGGCGGGCACAGTGGTGCGCAGGGTACGTCGCTCTTTCCGGATGCCATGCGCTGGCTGTGGAAAGACTGGCCGCAGCCCATCACCCGGGGCAGCTCGAAGAACCAGGTGCTGAATGACATTTTGATCCCTGGCGAAGGCTGGGAGCTGGTGGGACAGGGCTATAATTTTACGGAAGGGACAGCGGCTAATGCAGCAGGCGAAGCATTCTTCCAGGATATCCCCAATGGAAAGACCTATAGGGTCGGAGCGGATGGCAAACCCATCCCGCTGGCCATCGACTCCAAAAAAGCCAGCGGCACCTGTTTCGGCCCGGATGGGAAACGGTATACATGCACCGGCAGCCATGAGATCCTTTCGTATAGCTCTGACGGAGACGTTACGCTGGTGGCTGATAGTATTGCCGGCAACGACCTGGTGGTAGCCCACAATGGAAATATATACGTCACATCTCCCAACGGATCGGATAAACCCGGAAAGATCATCCTGGTGACGCCTAAGGGAGAGAAGAAAGTAGTGGATGAAGGGATAAAGTTCCCCAATGGCGCTGCGCTCACCCCTGATCAGACACAGCTCTATGTCACCGAGTCTGCCTCCCATTGGGTTTGGGTCTATACCATCATGCCCGATGGCAGCCTCGCCAATAAGCAGCGTTTCGGCTGGCTGCATGTCCCGGACAACCAGGAGAATGCCTGGTCCGACGGGCTCAAATGCGATACGGCGGGGAGGGTATATACCAGTTCCCGTATGGGTATACAGATCCTGGACCAGATTGGTCGTGTGAACGCCATTCTGCCCGTCCCCTCAGGGCAGGCTTCCAATGTATGTTTTGGCGGCAGCGCGTTCAATATCCTGTATGTCACCTGTGTTGATAAAGTATATCGCCGTAAATTAAAGACCCGGGGCGCGAATCCTTTCGAAGCGCCATATAAGCCCGGGACACCAAGGCTTTGAGTGGCCCATCAGTAGTCATTTGTAGGCAACTATGCAAATTTCAGGGCAATTTTTTTCCGGCTTATCTTTAGGGCCTATTAAAGTCGTAAGATGTATAGAAAAGGCCTGACCACTACACTGGTATTACTTATTTCGCTTTTTTCCCTTTTCGCCCAGGACCAGTACGAGCTGAACACCGGCTGGAAATGTATCAACCTTGGCAAGGTTTCGGCCGGAGGAGAAAAGATCTCTCTACCAGCTTACTCCACGCAGGACTGGATACCAGCCACCGTCCCCGGCACCGTCCTCACCACCCTGATCGACAACAAGCTGATGCCGGATCCCTTCTATGGGATGAATAATGAAAAGATCCCCGATATCTACAGGGTGGGACGGGATTACTATACTTATTGGTTTGTAAAAGATTTTACGGAGGCCGCTCCGCAAGGAAATCGCCAGGTCTGGCTGCATTTCCGGGGAGTAAACTACAGCTGTGACGTTTACCTCAATGGGCACAGGCTCAACAGCCAAACCCATCGTGGTATGTTCCTCCGTCAAACCTATAACATCACACCTTTCATAAATAAGACAGGGGCCAACAGACTGGCCGTCATCGTTTATCCTCCCGACCCCGTAGGCAATCCCAACGGCGGGCAGGGCGGGGACGGAGAGGTCGCCCGCAATGTGTCTCATCAATATGTTGCCGGCTGGGACTGGATCCAGCCCATCCGCGATCGCAATACGGGTATCTGGGATAAGGTGACGATTGAAAGGACCGGATCGGTGAACATCCTCAACCCCCATATCGTTACTCATGTTCCCGGCACCCGTCTCCCGGAGGTAACTACCCAGGCGCCCGCCACCCTTATCGTCAGTGCTGAGCTGGTGAATGCCACAGCAAGAGACGTCAGCGGAGTATTGAAATACACATTGAAAGGCACCAGTAATACTGTCGCTATACCCGTGACCTTGCCCGCCAACTCCAAAAAAGAAGTGAGACTGCCTGATCATACCCTCTCCAACCCCAAGCTCTGGTGGCCCAATGGATACGGCCCCCAGTCCCTTTATACGATGGAAATGACATTCGTCGACGATGCAAAAGTCGCGTCCGACGCACAGCACCTGGATTTCGGCGTACGCGAGATCACCACCACCTGGAACACGGCCACCCGCAGCCGGCAGGCCTGGGTAAATGGTCAGCCTGTCTTTATCAAAGGCGGTAACTGGATCATCTCCGATGAGCTGCTCCGCTTCAGCCCCGAACGCTATGATGCGGAAGTGAGGTTCCACAGGGACATGAACCTCAACCTCATTCGTGTATGGGGAGGCGCATTGACGGAACGCCCCGAGTTTTACCAGGCCTGCGACAAATACGGTATCCTCGTATTCCAGGACTTCTGGAACTCCGGCGACTGCAATGGCCGCTGGACCGACCCGATGAAAAAAGAAGACCAGTGGACAAGGAGGCAATACCCGGATGATCATTCGCTGTTCCTCACGTCCGTGGCCGACCAGGTGAAGATGATCCGCAATCATCCTTCTTTAGCCTTTTGGTGCGGAGGCAATGAGATCACCCCGCCCGGCGATATTTTGCGGGCAATGAAAGATTCCCTTATGCCCGCATTGGACGGCACCCGCTACTTTTTCGACTATTCCAATTCCGACAGCATGTCCTATAATTTCCTGGGAGGGAATGGAGATGGTCCCTATGGTGTCCAGCCCATCCGCTCTTTTTGGGCCGACCGCACTTTCCCTTTCAATTCCGAAGTGGGTTCTGTGGGCATGGGCGATTATGCATCGCTGGAACGTTTTCTGCCGGAAGAGAACCGCGTGACACCGCAGTATCCCGGCAGGCGCCAGGACTCCGTATGGGAATACCATAAATACATCGGGTATGACTCCACCATCTATGCATATGGGCCTGTGAAAGACCTGAAAGATTTTGCTTTTAAGGCCCAGCTGGTGAATTACGATCAGTACCGGGCCCTGATGGAAGGTTTCAGCAGCCACATGTGGGACTGGTACACCGGCACGATCATCTGGAAAACGCAGACTCCCTGGACGGCTTTACGCGGGCAGATGTATGATTATTACCTGGACGTGAATGCCTGTCTCTATGGCCTGCACAGCGGCAGTGAACCTCTGCACGTCATGTTCGACCCGGTGGAGAATATGGTGATGATCGTCAATAATACATTCTCCTTCCATAGGGACATGATGCTGGAAGTACGGGCCTATGATATGGCGGGGAAGGAAAGAACGCTGACACAGGTGTATGAAGAGATCGGCCCTTCCACCGTGCGGAAATATTTGCCCCTGGGTGAAGTATTGTATAAAATGCGAAAGGAAAAAGGTGTATTTCTTTCTCTGCGGTTGCTGGACGGGCAACGGCAGCCCATCAGCGATAATTTCTACTGGCTGCCGGATTCCGCCGGCCGCTATTCAGGACTGCAGCAAATGAGTAAGGCAGCGGTCAGTGCGGAGGCGCGTTCCACGAGCGTCGGAAAAGTCACGGTGACGCTGCACAACCCGGCGGGTGGGCCTGTAGCGTTCTTCAATCGCCTGTCGTTGGTGGATCCGGCTACGAAGAAGAGGATCCTGCCGGTGTTCTATAGTGATAATTATTTGTCGGTGGTTCCGGGAGAGAGTAAGACCATTACGATGGAGTATCAGGCTGTGCCCGGACAGAAGACGCCGGAGGTGACGGTGGAGGGGTGGAATGTGGAAAAGAGGACCATCCCCACCAGGAACTAGCCTGGAATGATTTTCCCTACCTTTAATCCATGGCAACCGTCTCCCTCGGTAGTACCGAAGGCAAATGGATCATGACCGCCACGATCCTTGCCTCAGCAATGGCATTCATCGATGCCACTGCCCTGAACGTCGTATTGCCCGCCCTGCAAAAAAGTCTCAACGCAACCGGCGCCGACCTGTTCTGGCTGCTGAATGCCTACCTGCTCATGCTGGCTTCGCTGATCCTCATCGGCGGATCATTAGGCGATAAGCTGGGACGGAAAAAGATCTACATGATCGGCATCCTGATCTTTATCGCCGGCTCTGCCGCCTGCGGGTTTGCACCGGATGTCCATCTGTTGATCGCATGCCGTGTCATACAGGGTATCGGCGGCGCATTGATGATCCCAGGCAGCTTATCGCTGATCTCCTCCTCCATCGATGAGCGTGAAAAAGGAAAGGCCATCGGGACCTGGTCGGCAGTAACGACCATCGTAACACTGGGAGGGCCCATCCTTGGAGGGGCGCTGGCGGATGCCGGCCTGTGGCGCTATATCTTTTTTATCAATGTACCCATTGGTATTGCAGCACTCATCATTTTATGGAAAAAAATAGCGGAGAGCAAGGAAGCCGATGCCGATCCCATTCTGGATTATCCCGGAGTCATCATGACCGCCCTGGGACTGGCATTACTGACGTTCGGCTTTCTGCGTATTCCCGCGGTTGGGATCAACAATTGGCAGGTATACCTGGCCCTGGCGTCCGGCTTGCTGTTATTGATCGCATTTATCTTTACGGAGAAGAGGAGCCGTCATCCCATGATGCCTTTGCATTTATTTACGAACAGGACCTTCAGCGGGGCTAACCTGCTGACTTTTTTCCTTTATGCGGGACTGGGTTCCGGCATGTTATTCCTGTCCCTGGACCTGGTCCAGGCGCAAGGCTATAGTCAACTGCAGTCCGGGCTTACCTTTCTGCCGTTTACTTTATTGATGATCGCACTGGCAAGACCCGCCGGCAGCTATGCCGATAAGGCGGGGCCGAGATTATTTTTGATAGGAGGGCCCGCAATGGTGGGTGCAGGTCTCCTGATCCTTTCTTTTGTGGGAGAGACAAAAGGTCACTCAGCCTACTGGACCACTTTCTTTCCCGGTATCCTCGTATTGGGACTGGGTATGTCATTTACCGTAGCGCCGCTGACCACCGCAGTGATGCGCTCGGTGAACGACCAGTTTTCAGGTACGGCATCGGGTATCAACAATGCCATGACCAGGATCTCCAATGTTTTCGCCAATGCCATTTTCGGGGCGCTGGCCGTCCTGCTGTTCACGGGAGCGCTTACCGGCAGATTAAGCCACCTTCCCCTTAGTGCGGAAGGGAAAAAAGCAGCCATCGCACAGTCCGTCAACCTGGGTAATGCAAAGCCTCCCTTGGACATGAATGCCCACGACAAAGACCTCATCGTCCGGTGGTACCGCGAAAGCTTCATCGATACTTATGCCGTGATCATGCGCTTGTCGGCCGGGCTTGCTTTCCTGGGGGCCCTGATGGCTGTCCTGTTCGTAAGAAATCCGCCGCCGGCAAGCGCCGGCGACGGTGCCGGCAAATGAGGCTACTTGTTCATAGCCAGGGTTGCTGTACTAACAGTCTTTGCATCCTTGGCGGGAGCAACCGTCTTGTGGTGCGCCAGCGCAGACTTCAGATGCTGCAGGGGGCAATACCGGAAGTGGTGCATGCCGGCGCCCAGGGTCAGCAGCGATACTGCGGCAATGATGGTGACTTTCATCTTGTTGGTTTTATAAATGAAAAAAATAGTTGACCCTGCTAAAGTAAGCTCCAGCTGCAACGAAAAAATAGAATACCAGGTGAAGAGGACAAAATTGAACCCGAAGAGGACAGCCGTCATTAATGATCCGAAAGCCATGATAAAAAAGCGTTGGCCTTCATTTTTCCTACCGTTATTTTTTCAGCAAAAGGTATGGTGAGATTGATCAGCAATTTTCTTCCAAGACCCTGTGATACATCCCTGACAGCCCTGCGGTTGACAAGATATTGCCGGTTAGCCCTGTAAAAATCACCAGCTGTCATTTTCTCCAGCTCTTCCATCGTATGATTGATGAAATAATGCTGCCTGTCCAAAGTCATTAGCTGGGTCAGGTCATGCTGCAGATAAAAGAGCGCGATATTTTCGATCCTGACAGGCGTGATCTTTTCTTTGTGATAGACGAGCACCGACTTAGGTTCATTTTTTTTGCCGCGCTGGAAAAGCTCGCCAAAATTTCCGTAAGACAGGCTGTTCCTTGTAAGTCTCTCTTTTAGCTCTTTGTATTTAGCCAGGGAGGCGGCAATGCTTTTGGACGTAAAAGGTTTTAAGATATAGTCGATGCCGGCGGATTTGAAGGCATTCAGCGCATATTCATCGTATGCAGTACAGAATATCACCGGGATGCTGTTCTTCGTCAAGTCAAAAACACTAAAGCTGAGGCCATCTCCCAGCTGTATATCGCTGAAGATGAGATCCGGGTCATTGCCCTCGCTGAAAAAGGCGGTTGCTTCCCTGACGGAAGACAAGCTGGCAACGATCTCCGCCGATGGATCGGCCTTTTTGATGCAGGCGGCCAGGTCGCTGGCCGTATGTTGCTCGTCTTCAATGATCACTACTTTCATCCGTTGTTATTTATTTTTTCGGACCGGATGGCTCCTACGATCCGTTTGTAAGGGCTTTTATACTTACGGAGAATAGGTTATCCCTGTCATGGATGACAATATTGTTTCCGGACAAGATCCTGAGCCGTTCCTGCAGGTTGACCAATCCCACCCCGGCGCCTTGTGTGATCGTCTCTTTTTTCTGCAGATTATTGCTGACAGTGATCACTCCATCCTTCCAGGAAATAGTGATCACCAGCGGACGCGCCAAAGTTAGAATATTATGCTTGATGGCGTTCTCCGCCAATAGCTGAAGAGAGAATGCCGGCAGATGATGTGATGCCCGGACATCCTCCGGAACGCGGATGTCAAACTGCAATGCTTCGCCAAAGCGGATCTTTTGCATCTCCAGGTAGTTGATGCAGAGATCCAATTCGTCCCCCATCTGAAGGGTGTTCATCGCATGCGAGGAGAGGGAGGACCTTAAAAAATCCGACAATCTGACAAGATAGTCTTCAGCCCTTTCGGGGTTGGCCGTCATCAGCGACTTTAAGGTGCTTAGGGAATTGAACAAAAAATGAGGCTGTATCTGCTGCTTCAGCTGCTGGTTCATCGCCTCCATATTTTTCAGCTTCAGCTCCTGGTTCTCCATCTGCATCGCGGCGTTCTTTTCCCTGCTGGACAGCAGGTCCTGCAAAATGATGATCACCGTGTTGACGGCAAAGAACAGGATAATATGGAAATGGAAGTTCACCTGATGTAGCTGCGATTCCTGCGAATGAACGGGGACCAGGAACACAACGACAAAAAAAGCGATCACCCCGCTGACCAGGATGTTCAGCAGGTACCTTTTTACAACCGACCGAACGCCTGCATGCCATATGAAGATGTTCACTGCCCATAAGAACAACACAAGACTCATCGTCATCAGGATAGCGGGAAGGTACCTGCCAAAGGAATAACGGCTCAGGATGGCAATCGGTGTCATGGTCAGCGCTGCGATCACAGGAGTAGTATAAAGCGCTACTTTGGCCTGTTTTTTTATGGAGAGGGCTGGTACCATGGAAGAAAATGCCTGTAATGTATAATTTTTTCCCGCATAAGGAAGCGATTCCACATTTTAAGGCGCTGAAATGGACATAAACCCGCTTGAAAGGGACGTGGCATGGTTTTTAAATATAGTACCTGTGGATATAGATGGCGATTTCCCGCTAAACAATTACAAACTGTTTAAAAGCAGCATTGTAAAAAGTAAAAGGAATAGGCATCTAACGGGAGCTGTGTTCTGCAAAGAGTACAGCTCTTTTTTTGCTACCTTTAAGTGTGATCCTGCATGAATTTCCAGACCTCAGCTGGCTTAAGGGCCAGATCGCCAGCGGATTCGACAACCGCCTGGGCTGGGGTAACCTTCCCCTGGAAGCAGCAGGCTTTCCCAGCGTCGTCATCCATACCATCAGTCACGAATGCTACCGGCCTGATATCAAGGGACCCTTTTCCTTTTTTCTGAACATACGGGGTAGCAGCCGTTGCACGGTGGACGGCCAGACGAGCAGGATAGGTGAAGGCAGCTATTTCATCTCCAATCGCGCGCAGCCCTACACGCTGCAAATAGAGAAAGGTGTAGAAACGGAAACATTTAACATTCACTTCGGAGAGAACTTCGCGGAATCCGTCCTTCATTCCATGATCACTCCCGCCGACAGGATCCTGGACCAGGGTACGGAGAAACAGGTGGCGCTCTTTTCTTTCTTCAATCAGCTGTACCGCAGGGATGCAGCCTTCGATACGCTGGTCCACCAGATCATTCAATCCTATAAACAGGACGGATTTAATAAACTGCTGTTTGAAGAGCAGCTCGTCAGACTGTTTGCGTATCATTTGCGGCAGCATCGCGAGATCACGGACCGGGTGCGCCGGCTCCCTGCCGTCAGGCTTTCCACCCGTCTTCAGATCTACAAACAACTCTCCCGCGCCATGGATCTCATCCACGACAGTTCGGGTGAAGCGCTCAGCCTGGAAGCGCTGGCCGGGGAAGCCTGTCTTTCCAAATACCATTTTTTACGTTTGTTCCGGGTAGCTTATGGCGACTCCCCTCATCAGGTCATACAGCAGCTGCGGATGGAAAAGGCGCGTGCCATCCTATCCCGGACGGACATTCCAATATCCGATGTAGCTGATACACTTGGATTTGTGAATAGCCAGTCTTTCAGCCGCCTGTTCTCCCAACGCATGGGGGTGTCTCCGACTGTCTACCGGTCGCTTACAAAATAGCAATTTTGGTTAGGTGGGATAGTCTGTGTTTGGTGCAACTTTGTATCATGAACAACAAGCTTCTCCCCGCCATCCTGCTCAGCATTTGCAGTATAGGCATTATTATTATCTTTCTCCGGGGACTGCGGAAAGTAGCCGGAAAGAAGGTGTTTTGGAGGGCCCTGCTGCTGCTGGCCGGCTGGATCCTGTTATTGGGCGCCTTGTCGCTGCGCGGGTTCTTCGCGGATTTTTCGCGCCTTCCGCCCCGTCTGCCCCTGGCCCTGCTGGTCCCTTTACCCGTGGTCCTGTGGGTAGTGTCAACAAAAGGCGGGCAAGCGTTATTGAAGCAGGTTCCTCCGCAATGGATCATTTACCTGCAAACGTTCCGGATAGTCGTCGAGATCGTATTATGGCTGGGTGTATTGCGTGGACTCCTGCCTGAGCAAATGAGCTTCGAAGGAAGGAATTTTGATATCCTCAGCGGATTGCTGGCTATTCCCGTGGGTTATTATTGTTTTGTAAAAAAGACCTGGCCGGCGTCGGTTGTCTTGCTGTATAATATTGGGGGGCTGTTATTGCTGCTGAATGTTGTGATCATTGCAGTCCTTTCCATGCCCACGCCATTGCGGGTATTCCATAACGAGCCTGCCAATACGCTGGTGGTCCAATTCCCTTTTATTTTCCTGCCCGGGCTACTGGTGCCCATGGCCTATACGCTGCATATCTTTTCGCTTAAGCAGTGGATGATGGGCCGGTCCGCCAGATAAACCGGTAGATCAGGACCGCCGCCAACACAAGGCTGCCGCAGGAGATCACTCCGCTGATCCTCACGGCGGCGACAACAGAATGCCAACAATACAGCCGAACGAAAGGTTTTTCACGAATCTTTTATGTAAAATTAAAGACTGAAGCATCATTTGTGCAAAAACTATTCCCATGAAATGTTATGTAGCTCTTGTCATGATCTTTTTAGCACTGTCTGCTGAGGCACAGGAAGGCTTCAGGCCAGTGGACAGGGACCAGGTAAAAAAAGCGGTGTCGGACGGGCAGGCTGCTACCGGCTATAAACAGCTGCTCTCCCGATTTGAGGCTTTCGACGCTACATTGACGCAGGAAGATTTCAGACTGCTGTACTACGGCTTTGTTTTCCAGGGAGGCTTTTCCGCCTATCCCGAAGAACATAAGAAAGAGATCAACCAGGCGCTGAATGACAATGATCTCAATAAGGCCATCGGCTTTTGTGACGAGGTCTTAAAGAAATATCCCATCAGCCTGGCCGCGAATTATTACAAGGGGCTGGCCATCTTCCGGGCTGACACCAGCAATAAGGACTACATTAAATACAGGGATAGGTACCGTGGACTGGTGGATGCGATCCTGTCCAGCGGCGATGGACTCACCTGCGAGACAGGCTATAGGGTCATCTCTGTTTCAGATGAATATATGATCATTTATACCAGGTTCAAGGTGGAGGAATTCAAGGGGCAGGCGCTGGTGAGTCATTGTGACAGGCTGACCGTAAAGCCGTCGGAGGCATGGCCGAAAGAGCAGGTGTACTTCGATGCGACGGAGATATTAAAGAAGGAGGCGGATCTATTTGGGCATTGAGGATAATTCCTTAACTATTAGTAACTTGCTTTCTAGTATGGTCTCTTTCTTTCAGAAAATAATAGATGTACTTGATGAGCATGATATCCCTTACATGCTTTCTGGCAGCATAGCAATGGGCCTCTATGTGGTTCCAAGAGCAACTCGCGACTTGGATTTTGTAATTCATCTTAATGCGAAAAATATTGAGGGATTCGTAAATAGCTTTCGCGACGGCTATTATTGTGAAAAGGACACTATACTGGATGCATTAAAAGGAACATCTCATAGGATTTTCAATATTATAGATCATGCTTCAGGTTACAAGGCAGATTTTATAGTGCTAAAAAATGATTGGTTCAGGCAAGAGGAATTTAATCGAAGAGTTCAAATGGATTATTTCGGAAAAACAATTTATGTTGTTTCCCCTGAAGACCTGTTGATCTCTAAAATCATCTGGATACAAGATTTACAATCAGCTCAACAAAAAGAGGATATCAAGAACCTGGCAGCTATTGAAGATATAGATTGGCCATATATTTCGAAATGGATCACCCAACTTCAACTAAATACATTTAACTTGCTAAATAATATATGACGGATACTCCTCAACATATTAAGGATTTGCAGCTAAAGATTTGGTTATCAAAGCCAAAAATGGAAAGACTCAGGCAGATGCTGGAGGACAATGGAGCTTTGATCCAATTCTGGTCGGCTACTCGTAAGGTATCTAAATCAGATCCTTCAACAAATTCCCAAGCCTCCCACTGATCCAAGTCTCCATCCGATCTTTATAAGAAAAGCATTCAATATGTTTACCGTAGACGACTTAGTTGCCGAGTATAACAATTATACAGACCAGGAACTATATAATGTCTATCAAAGTATCGAAGCATACAGCCCGGAGGCGGAGCAAGCCCTGGCCATTATCATAGAAAAAAGAGGCGGCTTGGATGCCTTGAAACTGCGATTAGAGCAGGAATTGAAAATGGGAATGGAGAGGAACAGGATCATTAAGGAGGTGAATGAAATGGGTAGAAAAGGAATTGATGAGTCCTTTATCAGGACGACAGTGGTTTCGGACATATTGGACCGGAAAGAGGTGAGCGAGATCATTGCCGGTGCATACCGGGAAGCGCAGCTGGATGTGGAGGATAGGAGAATCAATCCCAGAACGATCATAGGCGGCATCATCGGGACGGCACTTGCCAGCACTATCGGCGGCGTCTTGTGGGGGCTTCGATTGATCTATGGTCCCATGGAAATTTCAATGATGATCCATGCTATTCTTTTATTTGGCCTTCTGGTTATTTGCTATGGGATAATAAACCTATGCACCCGGCAGTCACGTAAAAATATTATTGTCCTTATCGGCACTGCGGTTTCATTTATTTTTGCTTTTGGGTTAGGAGTGATGTTGTATAATTGGATAGGTGCTCACTGATCCACCGCGAAACCTTCCCTGCCACACCATCCCCGATCCTCCGCCCATCCAGCTCCACCACTGGCACCACATGCTTGGTCGTACTGGTAATAAAAGCCTCTTTGGCATTCCAGATCTCCTCCAGCGTGACCGGGCGCTCCGCAGTTTTGAACTGCCTGCCCGCCAATTCCAGCACCTTTCCCCTGATCACACCTTTTAAGATCCCATCCAGCGGAGTGACCACCGTATCATCATTCGTCACGATGAAAAAATTGGAACGGGGGCATTCCGATATCAGCCCTCCCCGGTGATACAGCACGTCATCGGCATTCCTTTCGAGGATATAAGGCTGCAGCCAGATGGCCATCAGGTAATCGATGGTCTTCGTGTCGGGCATCTGCCGTTGATGCAGATAGCTCACCAGCCGGAGGCCTTTTTCAAAAAGGCCGGTAACAGGGAATTGAAGCGGGCTTTGCGTGATGACGAAATTCGGCTTTATCAGTGCATAGCCGTCCGGGGAATAGCCACCGGTAAGGGTCAGCTTGATCCCCGAGTCGGGGATCCTGTTCTTCTCCATCAGCAGCCGGATACATCCAAGAAGCTCCTCTTTCGTCCTCGCTACATCCAGCCGCAGCTGACGGGCAGAATGGAGAAATCGTTCCAGATGTTCGTCAGGAAAAACGGGTGTATGATCGATGGCTTTCAGGAAGTCGAAGATACCATAGCCCCGCTGGATGGCGAGATCGCTGACTAAAAGAGATGCTTCCGAAGAAGGTATAAGATCATCGTTGACAAATACGAAAAGATCAGCCATTATTTAAGACGGTTGTATTTTTTCAGGATAGGGATGACTTTATCAATAGGCAGGGCTTCTACTGTCCCATATTTATTGCCCTTCGTAGTCTTAGCTGCCAACAGGGAATTGATGATGGCTTCTTCCGTGGCTTCGATGGCTGCCATGAAGAGGGGAGAGGTGTTGTCGTTATTCAGCACTTCCACCATCTGCGTCGGACCGGTGGGCTGATAAGCCACGCGTGTAGAATCATGCGTGGAAAAGGCGATGACATAGTCGCCGCTGCCATTGGAGGCGATGCCGCCTGTTTTGGCCAGTCCCATAAAAGCTCTTTTAGCAAGCCTTGTCAGGTTGCGGCTGTCGAGGGGCGCGTCGGTCGCTATCACCATCATACAGGAGCCATCGACGGGATCGTTCAGCTTATCGTTCAGGTAGAATTTCCCCAGTTCCTTACCGACAGGTACGCCATCTATTTCCAGCACGCCTCCGAAGTTGGTTTGGACAATGGCGCCGACAGTATATCCGCCTACGGAGGCAGGCAGCTTCCTGCTGGCCGTGCCGATGCCTCCTTTGAACCCAAAACAGACGGTGCCCGTTCCGGCGCCTACACAGCCTTCTTCCACCGGACCTGTCTTTGCCGATTGTATAGCTTGCCATACGTCTTCTTTATGTACATGGAAGCCCCGGATATCATTCAGCTCTACGTCATTGGTTTCTCCCACCACAGCATTGACGGAATAGACTTCCTCATTGCCTTTCTGGTGCAAAGTATATTCGACGACGGCCTGGATGGCGGTGGCAACGCTCAATGTATTGGTGAGGACGATCGGTGTTTCGATATTGCCCAGCTCCATGACCTGGGTACTGCCGGTCATTTTGCCAAAGCCGTTGCCGACAAAGATGCCGGCTGCCACTTTTTGTTGGAAGAGGTTACCGCCGGCAGGCAGGATGGCCGTGACGCCGGTGTGGACCGAATCGCCCTGGTTGAGGGTGGTATGACCGACCTTTACGCCGGGGACGTCGGTGATGGCGTCCCATTTGCCGGGTTGCAGCACGCCGATGCGGAGGCCGAGGTCCCGGGCACGTTTGGACTGGGCGAATGAGGATTGGCTTGCCAGCAGTAATAGGACAATAATAACACGCATGGATGGAAGGTAAGACGTTTTTAACTTTTTGGAAAGAAGGAGTTGATTATTTTGGAGAACCTGAACCGATATGAAAAAACTTATACTTCCCAGTCTGTTGCTTTTAGCGGCGTGTAATAGTCACAGATGGAACAAATCGTCGTATTTTGTCTGGAGCGCAACATATCTTGCCTGGAATGAAGATACGGTTACCCCTTATAAGATAGCCTTATTCAAGGACAATACTTTTCTTTATACCACGAGGGATACCATCAATCACAAAATAAAAACCACAGGGTATGGCGGCTACTTCAGGTGGTCGGCAGACACAATTTATCTGTTATTCAAAGGTAGAACGGAAGCGCCAATGTGTGACTATCTCGTGCGGGAAGCATCGGGCCAATATCTGATCCAGTATTTCAAGGATCAAAGAAAAAGAATGTTCTTAAGAAGGACGATCTCACCTATTGAGATGCGATGACCTAGACCTTCCCCGCCAGGTACGCCGCCACTTCCGCCAGCCTGTTGGAGAATCCCCATTCATTGTCATACCAGGAGGCCACCGACAGGAGCGAACCCTGTTTCGCCGTCAGGGGCAGGTCCATAAGGGAAGAATGTGGATCGGCCACGATCCGGGAAGAAGCCCATTCCTCTTCCAGCACATCCAGCACGCCTTTCAGGGGACCGGCCGCAGCCGCCTTACGGAAAGCGTCATTAACTTCCTGGACGGTGCAATCTTTCTCCGTGACCAGGTTGAGTTCAGCAATGCTGCCTGTGCGGGTGGGTACGCGGTAGGCCTTGCCCGTTATTTTGAGGTCTTTCCAGATGAATTGCAGGGCCCTTGCCGCGCCCGAAGAAGAAGGGATGATATTCTCCGCGGCCGCCCAGGAATCGCGGCGGTCCTTCATCGGCTGGTCCGTCAGGGACTGGGAATTGGTGTACGAATGAACAGTGGAAAAAAGCCCGTACTGAATACCGAAATTTTCCAGGATCACTTTGATGGGAGCGGCCAGCGCGTTGGTCGTGCAGCTGCCCATGCTGATGATATGATGCGCTGCCGGATCGAATTGTTCGAGATTGATCCCTTTGAGCAGTACGGCATCGCAATCTGCGAGACTTTTGCTCGGCGCACTGACCAGCACATATTTCGCGCCCCGGTCGAGATGCGCCTGCGCCCCGGACCGCACCGTCGCACGGCCTGTGCAATCCACCACGAGGTCTACCCCCAGCTTGTCCCAGTCAGGGATCTCCTTCGCGGCATTGTAATAAGGGATCGTCCTGTCCCCGATCTGTAAACTGCCCTCCTTGCCGGAAACGGGCTCGTGCCAGCGGCCGTAATTGGTGTCCACCGCAAACAAGGCGGCTAATGTGGCTTCATCTTTTACGTCTGAAATAGCAACAGGAATGAAAAGTTCTTTGTCCAGGCCAATGCGGAGGAACTGACGGCCAATACGGCCAAATCCGTGTAATGCGATCTTTGCCATAGCGATTTTTTTAGATAGGTTCGTAAATCACGGTCAGGCAGGATTTATGGCAGCAAGCGGGACGGACATCCGGAACAACAAAAGCGCCGTGAAATTGTTCAGTCCCATGATCTTTTTCCAACGCTGGCTGGTGACCAATACATTCAGCTATTGATCATCTTGTTTTCTCAGCGGCCAAGGACCAGCACCAGCATCAGGTAGAAATTACTGGTCCTGTCCTTCGGCGCATCCACGACAGCGCTCCATCCAGGAGCGTATTGCTATGCTGCAGCTCGACCTGGTTCTGCGTGTTCGTGAGCGCATCATTAAAGCTTGTCGCCGCTCCGGGCCGCGTCACCTGCACCTTCAATTCCTGCCAGCCTATGCCTATCTCCGGGCCGATGGTCCAATTTGCAGATTGGGCTGCACAAAAAAATGTCTGGTGGCCGGGTCCGGCTGGGCATATGCAGTCCGGGTAAGCAAGCCGAACAGGATCAGCAGTTGAATAGTTTTAATGTTCATTGAATTAATATTTCTATTTATTCATCTTTCAGCGAGCTGACCGGGTTTACCCGCGCTGCCCGTAAGGTCAGCCATCCCGTCGTTGCCAGGGTGATAATGATCAGCACTGGCACAGGCGCCAGCAGCAGGCTCCAGCTAAGGGAGGCACGAAAGGCAAAGCCCTGCATCCATTGGCGGATAGCCATCAGTGAAAGAGGAAGGGCAAAAAGGGAAGCCAGCATGATCAGCCGGATGAAATCCCAGGTCAGCAGGGACATGATCTGGCCGACGGAAGCGCCCAATACCTTGCGGACCCCGATCTCCCTGTTCCTGCGGGCCGCTGCAAAAGCTGTCAATCCCAGCAGGCCGATGATCCCGATGAAGATAGACAGGCCGGAGAACAATCCTGACAGCCTGGCAAAATTCCGGTCATCCCGGTATTGACGGCCATAGAATTCATCCAGGAAGAAGCTGTCGAAGGAAGATTCGGGGAAAAGTTTATCCCAGGCCTTTCGAATCTCATTCACCGTTCCCGTCATGTCATTTGTAGCCACTTTCACGGAAAAATATTGCGTGGGGATCCATCCATATGCGGGATCCATAAACAGGATGAGGGGCGTATATGCCATTTGCAGCGATCGCTGGTGATAATCGCGAATAACCCCGATGACCTTGTCCGTTCGGCCGGGGTTCACTTCCAGCCATACCTGTTTTCCGACGGCATCCTGCGGTGAGGCAAAGCCCAGCTGCCGGACGGCAGATTCATTCAGCACGAGGCCCAGACTATCGGCCGGTCGGCTGCGATCAAAAGACCTTCCCGCTGACATCTCCAGGTGGTACTGGGGTATGAAGTCATGATCCACTTTCAGCATCTCGTAAGTACGCTCCTCGGACTTGTCCGCGCCAAAACGACGGTTGGCCAGGAACATTCCCACCTCCCTGCCCGGTACAGCGCCGGAACCGGTGACCCCCTTGATGCCCGGCAAAGCAAGCAGCGTTTGTTTCAGGGCCGCCGCCTTCACGTCATAGCCGGCAGTGCTGACGGGCGCTTTCAAAACAAGTGTTTGCTGTATCTCCACGCCGGTGTCCTGCCCGCTCATGAACATGATCTGCCGCTGTACAGCCAATGTCCCCGCAATGAGGGCGAGCGAGACGGCGAATTGGAAAGTGACCAATCCTTTTCTTATGTAGGCACCGCTTTTCGAGAAGGCAAAGCGTCCTTTAAGCACTGTAATTGGCTGGAATCCCGTGAGCACGAAAGACGGATAAATGCCGGATACGACGACTGCTGCCAGGAACGCTAACCCGATGGCCCGGCAGAAGGATGCGTCGATCACCATTCCAAATCCATGATCAATGCCCAGCCATGCAGGCAGCAGGGCGCCTGCCAGTCCCGACAGCGCTATGCCCAGCACAAAGGCCAGGCTGCCGAGCAACAGGGACTCCAGGAGAAATTGAAACATCAACTGGCGGGGACGTGCGCCGCTGACCTTGCGTATACCTACTTCCTTCGCTCTTTCCAGCGCCTTGGCCGTGGAGAGGTTGACATAATTCACACAGGCTATCAGCAGGATCACCAACGACAGGATATCCAGGAATTGTACAGCGCGGCGATTGCCTTTAGCCTCTACCTCGTATTGTTTGGCTGTATTGAGATGGATCTCTTCCAGGGGCACAAGATGAATAGCCCACCGCAGATCTTTCAGCGCCGGACCATCCTTATAGCCTTCCGCCATTGCCGGGAATTTAGCTTCCAGCAAAGCGGTGCTGGCTCCCGGCGATAATCTTAGGAAAGTATAGCTTTCATGCTGGTACCATGTTTTTTTCTGCCATTCAGGCGAAGAAGCCCACGAGATCAGCATGGAGAATTGCATGGTGGAATTGGGCGGGGCATCCTGGAAGACGCCTGTCACGCGGCAGGGAAGAACGCTGGAAATGGTGCTGATCTCCAGCATCTTTCCCAATGGATCGCTGTTCCCGAAATATTTACGCGCCGCAGAAGTGGATATAACCACCGAATTGATGTCTTTCAATGCCGTAGCCTTGTTCCCTTTCAACCATCCATACTGAAAGAAAGAAAAGAAATTGCTATCCGCAAAACAAACATGCGCTTCCCTGAAGCGGGTATTGCCATTCCGGACGACACGTTCGGAATTGTTCCAGTTGATCCTGGTAAAATCCGCTATCTCCGGAAAGTGATCTTTTAACGCAAGGGCATATCCATTGGTGCTCGTCGGCCAGTCGTCGGTGAGCTGGCTGCCCCGGTAAAAACGGCTTTCCACCCTATAGACAGATCCACCGGCCGGCGCCAGCATCCTGTCGAAGCTCCGTTCATAACGTACGTAGGCATTGATGCAGATGAAAGCGGCCAGGCCCAGCGCCAGGCCGATGATATTGATGATCGTACTGGTCCTGTTGCGCAGCAGGTTGCGAAAAGCTGTCCTGATATAATTTCTCAACATAATAAAAAGTATTTTCCAATATACTCAATATATTTGAGCCCCTTGATAAACGGCGCTCACGATGATAAAAAGATCAATTGTTTTTTTAATTGCAGCAGTATTTTCCCTTCTTACCCAAGCCCAGGACCTGAAACTATGGGACATCCATCCCGCCTCCGCATGGATGACAGAAGCCTACCCGATGGGTAACGGCAGGTTCGGGGGCATGGTCTTCGGAGGAATTACAAAGGAACATATACAATTCAATGAGATCAGTCTCTGGACGGGAGATGAGGTCAACACAGGCGCCTACCAGGCTTTTGGCGACTTGTTCATTGATCTTCCGCATACCGATACTGCAACAGCCTACCGCAGGGAGCTGGACATCAGCCGCGCCGTACAGCAAATTACATACACTCATAATGGGACGAATTACAAACGGGAATATTTCTGCAGCTTCCCCGACCAGGTAATGGTGCTGCATTTCACGGCAGATAAAAAAGGTGCTTATACCACGACCATTCATTTGAAAGATGCGCATGGCGCTAAGACCACCACGGAAGGGATGACCCTGGATATCACAGGCCGGCTGGAGAACGGGTTGAAGTACGATGCAAGGGTTTTGGTAAGAGCTGAAGGCGGCGCCGCAACGGCATCCTCTGACAGCACCCTGCACATCGACAACGCCGACGGCTTCACTATCTTCCTTTCCGCCGCGACAGACTACAGCAACAAGCGCTCCCAGGACTGGCGGGCCCAGGACCCCACGGGAAGGATCCGGCGGATCTTGACCGCTGCGGCGGCCAGGCCTTATGCGGAATTGTTGTCCCGGCATGTATATGACTACCGGTCTTTGTTTGGAAGAGTGTCCTTGCAGCTGGGCAATACGCAGGCAGCGGACCTTCCTACATTCAAACGATTGCTGAACTACAGGCAGACCCCCGATCATAACCTGGAAGCATTGCTCTTCCAGTACGGACGATATTTACTGATCAGCTCCTCACGGAAAGGCGGTCTGCCCGCTAATTTGCAGGGATTGTGGAATGAGCGCAATGATCCGCCCTGGCGCAGCGACTATCATTCCAACATCAACATCCAGATGAACTATTGGCTTGCCGAGCCCACCAATCTTCCTGAATGCCACTTCCCGTACCTGGATTATATCAACAGCATGCGGGAAGTAAAGAAGGAGAGCACGAAGAAAGAATATCCCGGCGTTCGCGGATGGACGGTGAAGACGGAGAACAACATTTTCGGAGGCTCCAGCTTCCTTTGGAATACACCCGGCAGCGCCTGGTATGTACAGGCCATCTGGGAGCACTATGCTTTTACTAAAGACAAGGCCTGGCTGGCCAGCTTCGGCTATCCCATCCTGAAAGAGATCGTGGAGTTCTGGGACGACCATCTCAAACGCAGGCCGGACGGGACACTGGTGTCACCCATGGGCTGGAGCCCTGAACATGGACCCACAGAACACGGGGTGACCTATGACCAGGAGATCGTCTACGATCTTTTCGCCAATTATATCGGGGCGGCCGATGTGCTGCAGATCGACAAAACTTACCGGGACCATGTGGCGGATATGCGGGATCATTTGCTTAAGCCGAAGATCGGGAAATGGGGCCAGCTGCAGGAGTGGGAGACGGATCGTGATGATCCGAAAGACAATCACCGCCATGCTTCCCATCTTTTCGCCCTGTATCCCGGCAGGCAGATCAGCGTCACCAGGACGCCCGAATTGGCCACTGCGGCAAAGGTCAGCCTGCAGGCGAGAGGAGATGCTTCCACAGGCTGGTCCATGGCCTGGAAAATGAATTTCTGGGCACGGCTGCAGGATGGGAACCATGCCTGGTCGATCCTTAAGAACTTCATAACGCTGGTGGGGGGCTCCGGGGTGGATTATAACGAGGGCGGCGGCGTGTATGCCAACCTGCTTTGCGCCCATCCTCCTTTTCAGATAGATGGGAATTTCGGCTATACTGCAGGGGTAGCAGAGATGCTGGTTCAGAGCCAGGCGGAAGAGATCCAGCTGCTCCCTGCATTGCCGGATGAATGGCGCGATGGCCATGTAAAAGGACTAAGGGCCCGCGGAGGTTTTGAGATCGCGGACCTGCAATGGACCAATGGTAGGATAATAAAATTGTCGATCAGGTCCTTGTCCGGAGGGAATTGCAATCTCCGCGTACCGAATGCCATAGCGGGCGCCAATGCACCCAAAGGCATATCGACAGATCATGGATGGACTTACAGCTTTAAGACCCTTCCGGGAGGCGTATATTCTTTCACAGGCAAATAGCATCATGAAACTGAGATTATTCGTCATCGCCGTCATCCTGCTGCAGCAATCCACATTCGCACAGTATAAAACAGACAAGAAGCTGGAAGCGCAGCTGCATGATCTTACGGATACCTTTCACGGTGTAGCAGGCGTGTATGTCCTGAATGTAAGAACGGGAAAGGAAGTGGCCATCAATGCCGACACGATCTTTCCTACAGCCAGCATCATAAAGGTTCCCATCCTGGCAGGGATCTTTAATAAGATAGAGGAAGGGACATTCAAATATCATGAGCCCCTGGTATATCGCGACTCGATGTCAAGGAAAGGGTCCGGGCTGATGCAATTCTTCAGGGATAGCACGAAGACCGATCTGGTGACAGCGATCACATTAATGATCACGCACAGCGACAATGCCGCCGCTGTCTGGTGCGAAAGGCTGGCAGGGGGAGGCCCCGCCATCAATGCCTGGCTGGAAAAAAATGGCTTTCAGGACACGCGCCTCAATGCCCGGACGCCGGGACGGGAGGAGAACAGGCAGCGCTTCGGATGGGGCCAGACCACGCCACGGGAGATGGCCCGCCTGGTGACCATGATCCGGAATGACGCAGCCGTCAGTCCCGCCGCCAGCCAAATGATGTACCGCATCATGACCCATGTTTTCTGGGACGAATATGCTCTTTTCAGCATTCCTCCCTATATACAAACAGCCTCCAAACAGGGCATGGTGGATGATTCCCGTTCCGAGGTCGTGCTGGTCAACGCTCCTCATGGCGACTACGTTTTCTATATAGCGACCAAGAATAATAAGGATCAGCGATGGACGCCTGATAACGAGGCCTGGCAGCTGGCACGCAGGGTCTCTGCGCTGCTGTGGGCTTATTTCGAGCCGAGGTCAAAGTGGCAGCCGGCAGCGGGTGCGGAGAAATTGTGGTACTAAGGGCTGCTACTCGTAGTAGTATTTCTCCAGGAGCTGCTAAGTTTTTCTTTAGCGGTCCGCAGGCATCACCTGTTAGTGGTATTGGAGGGCGGTTGGTATTATTATTGTGTAAATATTACACGCTAACTTTTGCACGCTAATTTGGCGCAAAACACTGTTAACCTAAAAACACACCCACCCCATGCTCCAGGAAGTAATGCTGCTGCGTGAAGCAGAGAAAGTATCCCTTTATATTGATAACCAGATAAAACTCGTCGGCGCCGAAAAACGGGACGAGGTCTTGGAACTATTTGACAACATGCACCGGTTCTTCCCCCACTGGGTGATTTGCGTTTGCCCCATGATGCATCCGGAAGTACAATATGTCAGTCAGAACTGTTCCGCTGAATTCGGGTATAGCCGGGAATTCCTGATCAGGAACAGCAGTCTTGACAAGTTCATGGCGCTCGTGCATGAAGATGACCAGCAGGACGTTTTTAAATGTATAGCCCTTGTGCACGATTACCTGGAAAGCATCCCGCCGGAGGAGCATAACGGGCATCGGGTCGTAATGTGGTATCGTTTCAGGCATGCGGATGGACATTATATCCATGTGCAGGATGAAAAGGCGGCTTTGAACTTGTCCGGCAAAGGCGCCGGAATGTTGTATTACATCCTGCTCAGGGATATTTCGAAAGAAAAGCCCTACAGCGGCGTAAAGCTGGAATTATTTCGCCAGGATGAGACCCTGGTCAAAGTGCGGGAGTACAGGCCCGGTATGGATCGCAATCCCCTGACCCCAAGAGAAAATGACCTTGTCACGCTTATCAGGAAGGGCCTCAGCACCAAGGAGATCGCCTGCCAGCTGAAGATCAGCCATCATACCGTGCGGAACATCAAAAGCAAGCTGTTTGAGAAATACAATGTCAGCAATAGCATCGAGCTGCTCAACCTGGCGCTTGCCGATTAAACGACCTGGCCTCATCTACTTATCCATTGGTCTGCCTGCGCCCGCAAACTGCCGGTCCGTAAGGCTTATGAGAAAGGCTTCCAGGTCGGCCTTTTCCTCTTCTGTCAGCCCCAGGGGCTTTGCCAGCACGGTGTCCCTGTTGATAGAATGCGGTACGATCTTTTCCGGATCATTATAAAATTCTATCACCTCCCTTAAGGTCCGGAACATGCCGTTGTGCATATAAGGGGCGGTGACGGCTATATTTCTTAACCCCGGCACTTTGAATTTCCCCAGCTCTTTTTCCTGGCCGGGGAGAGACGCCCGGCCGCTGTCATTCAGCGCCTTGCCGTCAAAGAGACCGATATTCCGGAATTCCCGTTGGGTGAAATCCGATCCAAAATGGCATTTGGTGCATTTGCCTTTGGTGCCGAAGAGGGCAAAGCCTCGTTTCACGGCGTTCGATACGGCGGAGGCGTCACCGGACATCTTCCAGTTATCAAAAGGGCTGTTGCTCGTCTCCAGGGTGCGCTCGAAGGCCGCAATGGCCTCTCCGAGATGCTCGCGTGTTGGATCACTGTTAAACACCTTCCTGAAAAGATCCCGGTACCTTTTATTGCGTCGCAGGCGGCGCAGGGCCTGGTCCAGCGGCAGGTTCATCTCCACGGGGTTCCCGATGGGCGCCAGCGCCTGCTCTTGAAGCGTCCGGGCCCGGCCGTCCCAGAAGAACAGGTCCTGGATTGCGATGTTCATGGCGGAGGGGGTGTTCCTCGTGCCTTTACGGCCCGACACACCCGGACTCAGCGCGGTAGTATCGGCAAATGCATATGCCGGCTTGTGACAGCTGGCGCAGCTGATCGTCCTGGCACCTGATAAAATAGGATCGAAGAACAGCAGCTTACCTAATTCCACTTTATCGCTGAGCTTCTTCCTGCCTAATACCAATTGGCTCATGCCATTCTTTCTTTCCGCGCATGGGTCGTCGATGGGTTGAAAACGAAGGGAGTCCTCATTGCTGAAAAAGATGAGCTTATACATGCCCTGTTTTCCATCGCAGCCATTGTCGGTGAACGAAAAAGTATCATTCTTCAGATTATAGGGCCCCGAGGTAAACGGCTTATTATTCACATAGGCATCGAAAGTACTGTCCGCCCTGAAGATCACGCCGGTGGTATTTCCTTTTGGCGAGACCGGGCTTTCCCATCTGCCAACCAGTTTTTCATTGCCGGTGACGGCAAACAGGATCATAAACGCGGGGAAAAGTAGTAAACGCATAATTATAAATTTCCTGCAAACATGCCCCAAAATGCGGCGTCTGACAATGGTATAATTGTACTACATCGGCAAAATGTATCATTTTTGCCGCCTTTCGTATATGGTCCGGCAGGCAATCCCCGGGTAGCTTTGTGTCATCAAACAAATCGATCAAACAATGGAAAAAGTAATTTTTATCACCGGCGCCTCACGCGGCTTCGGTAAGATCTGGGCTGAAGCTTTTTTAAAACGTGGTGATAAGGTCGCCGCCACGGCCAGGAACACAGATACACTGGCAGATCTTAAACGGACCTATGGCGCTGCATTGCTTCCCATTCAATTGGATGTCACCGACAGAGGGGCCAGCTTTGCTGCGATCAACAAAGCGAAAGAACATTTTGGACGGCTGGATGTTGTGATCAACAACGCAGGCTATGGCCTTTTCGGCGCCATCGAGGAGACGAGCGAGCAGGAAGCCCGGGCCCAGATAGAAGCCAATGTATTTGGCCTGTTGTGGGTGACACAGGCGGCGCTGCCTATCATGCGGGCGCAAGGGCAGGGGCATATCATACAGCTTTCCAGCGTATTAGGCATAGCGACGTTGCCTGTCCTCGGGCTCTACAACGCTTCGAAGTTTGCCGTGGAAGGATTGAGCGAATCGCTGGCAGCAGAGGTCAAAGGCTTCGGGATCAACGTGACGCTGGTGGAACCCAATGGATTCACCACGGACTTTGGTAATGCTTCGGCAGCGCATACCACCCCAATGAAAGAATACGAGGGGGTGAAGGCGGCCCTCTATTCCAGCAACACGCCAGATTTCTACGGTAACCCCGAAGCGACGACGGACGCCATCCTGAAATTAGTGGACAGCTCCCAACCTCCGCTGCGGCTTTTCCTGGGTAAAGTAGCTTTGCCATGGGCCAAACAGGTCTACGCAGAACGCCTGGCCACCTGGGAAGATTGGAGCGAAGTGGCTGATGCAGCCCATGGAAAGTAAGGAAATTGTCTTTAACTTGAAAGGTCAAAGCAGCAGATATGAAGCATTTTAAAAGCCTGGGCGAACTATGCCGCGCCAATGGTTTTCCACCGCCGGAAAATCCGTTGATCAGCCTCCTTCGTTGTAATACATCTTGCAACACCGTCGAGGTGGAGTTCACCGGCGACTTTTATATGATAGCGTTTAAAAAGATGAAGGCAGGTGTGATATTGTATGGCAAGACAAAATACGATCATGACAATGGATCGATGTTCTTTATAAAACCCAGACAGGTAATGGCGATACGGAACATCGAACTGGAAGAAGATGGTTTTATTATCTTTATCCATGAGGACTACCTGAATGGACACCCCCTTCATTCCGAGATCAAAAAATACGGCTATTTTGAATATGACGTCAATGAAGCGCTTCACCTGTCCCCGAAAGAGGAGCAGACTATCTGGGAATTGTATCATAAGATAGATGCCGAGCACGCCAACAACCAGGACGAATACAGCAGGGACATCACGCTGAGTCACATCGATGCCATCCTGAAATATGCCCAGCGGTTCTACAAACGGCAGTTCCTCAATCGGAGCACAGCCACGGGACGAATGGACGGAAAATTTCAGCAGGCGCTTTCCGCGTATCTTGGCAGCGGGGCGTTACAGTCCCGGGGCCTGCCCACTGTCAACTACATGGCGTCGCAGCTGCACCTCACGCCAAAATACCTGAGCGACCAGCTGAAGACCGAGACAGGCAAGACAGCCCTCGAGCTGATCCATATTTCCCTGATCGCGGAGGCTAAAAACATGCTCAAAGGAGAAGATCATTCCGTAGGAGAGATCGCGTATTCACTTGGTTTTGAAAACCTTCCTTATTTTTCGAGATTGTTTAAAAAAGAGGTAGGCATGACACCCAAGGAGTTTAAAAAGCAACATTTGAACTAGGGAGTGGGTAGAGAATTGCACAGTGGTCCTGCATTTTACAGGCGGGAAGGCGTGGCAGGTGATTTGAATAAATAAGGATAGAACACCTTAATTTAAATCATTTTAAAACCCAGCGTTATGAAAAATGCAAATAATAGCAGCAGAGAACTGAAGATGAAAGGCAATTGGAATGAAGTAAAGGGCAAAGTTAAGCAGCATTGGGCTAACCTGACGGATGATGACCTGTTATACGAAGAAGGGAAGGAAGACGAGCTGTACGGCCGGATCCAGAAAAAGACGGGCAAGACGAAAGAAGAGATAAAGGCATGGATCGATAAGTTATAGTTTCACATTTATTTTTTGGCCAGGGGCGACGGTCACCTCCTTAAAAGAGATCTCGCGACCCTGGCCATTTTTTAATTTTGCCCTCCATCTGAAAGAGTGCTAGAGTAACTATCCTGAATAATCATTATATTCAGGAATGATGACGTATTATTACCAACAAGTACTATCTCTCCGGAAAACCGTCTATCCTCACCGGGACCTGACAGAGAAGATCATCCGGGCGAAAAAATTCATCGACGCACATTATTCCGCGGATATAAACCTCGACCAGGTGGCCCGCGAAGCACACCTTTCCAAATTCCATTTCATCCGCACTTTCGCAAAATACTACGGCAGGACACCGCACATTTATTTAAGGGAGGTCCGGCTAACCCATGCAAAAAAGCTCCTGCAAAAGGGCATACCCATAAGGAACGTCTGCATGGCCGTAGGTTTCGACAGCATCCCCTCTTTTACCCGCCTGTTCAAATCGATGACCGGGGTTACACCCAAAACCGCAATTTTGGATAAGAAAGGTTCCGGGTAATTCCCCACCTTTAACAAAAGCATTCATATGAAAATAAAATTAACGAGCATCACGGTGCAGGACCAGGATAAAGCCCTGCAATTTTATACGGAAGTACTGGGCTTCGTCAAAAAAACAGAGATCCCCATGGGAGAGCACAAATGGCTTACCGTCGTGTCGAAAGAGGAGCAGGATGGCGTGGAGCTGGTGCTGGAACCCCTGGGCTTTGCTCCCGCGGCCGTATACCAGAAAGCCTTGCTCGAAGCGGGTATACCCGCCACCGCCTTTCATGTGGATGATGTCGAGGCAGAGTACCAGCGCCTGAAAAAGCTGGGTGTAGTCTTCTGCGTCCCGCCGACCCCCATGGGCCCTGTAAAGCTTGCCGTATTCAACGACACCTGCGGTAATAACATTCAATTGGTGCAAGTCTGATGAAACAACTTATCTTATTCATAGCCGCCTTAGCGCTTAACGCACCGTCACAGGCGCAGCAAAAAACGCCCGTACCCATCATCCTCGACACCGATATCGGCCCGGACTACGATGATGTAGGTGCAGTTGCCATCTTACATGCGCTGGCCGACAAAGGGGAGTGCCGGCCGCTGGCCATCATGGCAAGCAACAGGAACGAGCTGGTAGGGCCCACCATCGATATTCTGAACATCTATTTCGGCCGTCCTCACCTGCCCGTTGGCGCACCCAAAGGCGCCGGCGCACCGGACAAAAGCGCCATACAAAAATGGCCCGAAATGCTGGTGAAGAAATACCCGCATCGCATCAATGCTACTGCTGAACTTCCGGATGCTGTCCCGCTCTACAGGAAAATACTGGCTGCAGCGCCCGATACCAGTGTCACCATTGTGACGGTGGGTTTTCTGACCAACCTGGCCGATCTCCTGGAGTCTAAAGCCGATGGGTATTCCAGCCTTTCCGGCGCAGCGCTGATCAGGAAGAAGGTAAAGCACCTTGTATCCATGGCGGGCAGGTTCCCTGAAGGCAGGGAGTACAATGTACTCGTAGATTCGGCCGCTTCGGAGAAAGTGTTTTTGCATTGGCCGACACCGGTGATCTACAGCGGCTTTGAGATAGGCCGGGAGATCATCACGGGCCGGGAGCTGATAGCCAATGAAAAATTACAAAGTCCGGTAAAAGATGTTTTTGCACTCTCGATGGCTTTTTCGGAACAGGACCACCATGGCCGGATGAGCTGGGACGAGACGGCTGTGCTCGTAGCCATCAGGGGCGTGCATCCCTACTTCGGACAGCATAAAGGACACATCGTTTTGAAAGGAGGATCTAATGAATGGAAGGATGATCCCGCCGGGGACCAGGCTTATCTCACGATGAAGATGCCGGCGGAAGAGCTGAGAGCGATCATAGAATCAATGATGATGACGGCATCCTCAAAGTAAATGTCGTCTCGCCTTCGATAGAGCTCACACTCAGCTGGCCCCCATGCGCACGGGCGATCTCCGAGGCAATATACAGGCCCAGACCCAGCCCTTCCCGGCCCTGCCTGACCTCCCCGCGGCAAAATGGCTGAAAGATCCGGTGCAGCACATCTTCGGAAATCTTGTGACAGTAGTTGGTCACCGATAATTCGAACCGGCCATCGCCACTCATGGCAGCTACTTTCACAGGCGTACCCGGATTACCATACTTAAAAGCATTGCTGAGCAGGTTGGAAAAAAGCTGACTGATACGGCTGCTGTCGCAATGGACGGATTCAGCAAGTTCGAAAGTGGTGAGGATCTTTCGCTCCGGATAAAGGGCTTGCAGCTCGGCGATCAGCTCGTACAATGTTTTTTCCAGCGATTCGCAAGGTTTAAGGTCGAGCGTGATGCCTCCGCCCAGGTGGCCGCGGGCAAAGTCCAGCGTGTCCTCGATCAATCCTGCCATCCGGGCAGCGCTGCTCCTGATGATCCCCGCCAGCTGCATTGCTTCCTCTTCCATTGGCATCTGCAGCAGCACCGTTGCGCTGTTGGCCACGGCGCTCAGCGGATTGCGCAGGTCATGCCCTAGAACAGCAATGAATTGTTCACGAAGCTCCGAGGTCTTGCGCTCTTCGGAGAGCGTCGACTCCGTTACGTGCAGCTTTTCCATGGATTGAAGATGAAAGGAAATAAGATCGGCAAAAAGTTTGAACATCCCGATGGTCGCAGGATTATTCAATTTAGCCGGCCGGGGATCGATGGCGCAGAGGGTGCCGAAAAACCTGCCGTCCTTTAAAATAATGGGAATGGAAATATAGCTTTGAAAACCATATTGTCTTGGTGTGTGATGATTACAGAATAAAGGATCAATTTCAACATGATCGATGATCACCTCTTTCCCGCTCTGCCTGATCTCATGACATATAGTGGTCTTAAGCGCCAGCTCGCCTCCCGGCCTGAGCCCGAAACTGATCTCGTCCCGGACCTCACAGGCCACCCATTTATCATCCGTCACTCTTGCGACGGCCGCAAAGCCCATACCAGTTGTACGGCACACAACTTCCAATAAAGTGGTGACGATGGGAATTTTTCTTACGGCTTCGACGTCCGCGGCAATCTCTGCTGAAAGGTTGTTCAAATTTTCTCCTTGGCGTTTTAAGTTCCTCTGGATCAAATATTACTGAAGGGCTAAGCAAATATCAACTTTTTTATAATGTGAAATTAAATGTCTTTCACCTTCATAGGCTCCTTTTGGGTATACCCATGCTCTTTCGGGGTACTTGTTAAAATCTGGCGCCTGCCATGGACAATCAGCGGTTACAATTATCTTTACGAGGGAAATATTTGCTTTATCAATTCTTAATGCCTATAATTTAATTGTTTACGAATACGGTATATATTAAATGCTTTCTTTTTACAGCACTTATCCTCCCATTGGCCAGCCTGCGAACGCATGCCCAGGTAGAGGTAAAAGGAGCTGTCTATGACAAGTCCCGGCTTTTTGCCATGCAGGGGGTCAGCGTGCTGGGAACGGCAGGACAGGGTACCATGACGGATTCAACGGGACATTACATCATCAAACTGGCTCCGGACGACTCTATTTATTTTTCCTACCTGGGTAAATACACCGCCAGGTTCCCTGTAAAAGGCATTGTGGCCGGATACCCCTTGAACATTAGCCTCGCCGTTAGCATCGACAGCCTGCCACTGGTAATCGTACGTCCCAAACTATACCGGTACGACTCATTGGAGAACCGGGAGGAATATCGCAGGGTCTTCGAATATGAACCCGACTATTTTGCCAGCGGCAGCGGGGGCGTAGGCCTCAACCTGGATATGCTGCTCAGCGGGAAGAAGAACAGGCAGATGCTGGCCCTGCAGCGCCGGCTGATAGAGGAAGAACAGGACAAATATGTCAATCACCGGTTCAATAAGACACTTGTAAAAAAGATCACAGGACTGCAGGCGCCGGCACTCGACACCTTTATGCGGATGTACCGGCCCAGCTACGAGTTTATCCAGAACTGCGAAAACGACTACGAATTCTATAAATACATTAAAGACTGCGGATCATACTTCTCCCGGGTGTGGAGACGGGAACACACATAGCCGCTGTTTAGTGGGACACCGACTTCAGCCCGACGATCGAACCAATAAGTGTTATAAGGAAGAAAATTCTCCAAAAGTTAGCGGGGTCTTTAAATACGAAGATCCCCATCAAGGCTGTTCCAACGGCCCCAATCCCTGTCCAGACTGCATAAGCCGTTCCGATTGGAAGGCTCTGCGTTGCTTTAAGCAATAACACCATGCTTAATGTCGCTGCAACAAAAAAACCGCCATACCACCAATAAGCCTCACTGGCTGCTGTTTCTTTAGCCTTTCCTAAGCAAGAAGCAAAAACGATCTCAAGTAATCCTGCAATAACTAAAATGATCCAGTTCATTCCTTGGTTTTTTAATCTCACAAAGGTCCGGTTTCCTATCTGATTCCCTTTTTGCAATTTTTTCTCCCATTTCTGGAAGGGTGGCACGCTGTTCTGAATATCAAATGGCTGATAATCAGAAGATTATTTTTCGGTATGCCAATTGAATTTACATATTCGGTTTTTCATAGGATATTGGATTTAAAGACGGGAGTGTATTTCTATACTGCTCCTTTTTTTTTAGAACATAAATTCCGGTGTCCTTCCCGTTGCTAAGTTCGCTGACGTTATTAAGACCCCTGTTGCTTTCACCTCTTAAACTATTCGTATGAAAATTGAAGGAACAACTCAGCCCCAGACCCCCGAAAACAGGGTATCCATCCACCAGCTTGTAAGTAAGCTGATCACCAGCCTCCAGCCACTGGCAGTCAAACGCAATAACATTTTATTGAATGATATCCCCAGGGATCTCTCCGTCGATGCCGACCAGAACACCATTGCCTATGTTCTATCGGAATTGGTGAACAGCGCCGTCAACAGCACGGAGAACGAATGCATCCACATCGAGGCAGTATTCAACAATGAGCACCGGATGCTGCGCGTGAAGGATCTGCATACGCATATCTATCATACAATGGAGATCACGGGGGATTGCTAGTACAACAGGCAGATCCTCCTACGGCAGCGGCAGCCCATATCGCTTCGCTCCATTACGGATGAACGCATCCGCATTATCACGCCCTTCCGCACAGATCTGTTCGATAGGCTTACCGAATCTTTTGGTCAGCGGATGCCTGTTGTCTATCGACGTCGGCCCCCCGCGTGTATTCACCATACGGGTATCCGGCCTCGCTGTGCAGGAACTATCACCAAAGGTACTGACCTTACTGGCATCCGCTACAAAGTCTCCTCCGATGCCTCCATGGGATGTATAAAAGAAACTTTCCTCGTAATGCTCCACCCGGTGCTGCGTGGATGTATTGCCGAATGACGACCTGGACCCTACATCCGGGTTCCTCCTGGCATGGAAGACGATCCTGACATTCTCTATCAGCGTGCCGTCGAGACAGGGCTCCCGGTCCACCGAATCATACAATCCGAGAAAATATACGCGGACGATGGGGCTGAGCATTTGTGCCAGCAGCGTAGCGACGAGGCCGCCGCGGCTATGCCCCACAATGACCACCCGTACCTGGTCCGTGCTCAGCGACTGATGGGCCAGCATGGCGGAATTAACCTGCACGGGCACACGGGGGACTCCCTGCTGCGCAGGAAGAAGCGAATATTCATCACCGTAATATTGCCGGTAGTATTGGCTTTGTACGCAAGAATTCACGTCGAACATCTCCAGGGCATGCGCCGGCTGCACCGTGCCGGCAAGCTGCCGGGGAAAGAGCGTCCGGAGCCGGCGTGTGATGAAATCCAGCGCCTTCTGCAGGATCGGCTCTGAATCCCGCCCCTGCACTACTTCCGAAGGTCCGTCGAGATACAGCCTGTCCACGCCCATGGAGCCATACTGGAGATCATGGACAAAGCAATATACATGACTGTTACTCCCATCCGGCTTGCGCCAGGCCGCGGAACTGGTGCCGTCTATCCCCACGACAATATAAGGCGGAATTGCATTTGCCATGTGATTACAATATATTGATGTCTTATTGAATGATGTGAACAGCGCGGTTCAGGAAGAGGTGATATTCTAAAGTAGGATTTTTTTCGACACGAATGACACATGAATATTATTTTTCTCTGGCATTGTTTTTGTTTCTATTTTTATTCAGGCATCTTCGCCGGCAAGCTCGTCAAGACAATCTCTTTTGACCCTGGCTTCCAGTTTTTCCTCCATCTTTAAATACAGGGTCATGCCATCCGGATTTCTTTCACTTCCATTACAACTGGATCTCGTTCCGCAACGCGGTGTATTACAGCTTTGTGAGATCAGGCAATCCATTGCACATCACATCCATCTCATTCTCACCACTTCGCTGGGCGAATTAGCAAGTAACGAAGCATTTGGCTGCGGCCTCTGGGATGCGGACTTTGACAGCCTTTCCAGCCGCAGTCGTCTGAAAGACGGGCTGGTGAAGGCTTTGGAAGATGCTATCAAAAGCCACGAGCCCAGGCTGGAGCGGGTGCGGACAGACCTTCAGCTCCACCAGGAAGAGATCGCTGCTGCCGGCAATAACCGCCGGATCAAGAACAGGCTGGACATCACTGTTGCAGGGATCATGAAAGGCACGAACGATCCTGTCGTCTATAAGGATCATTTCTTTATCAGTCCGCTTTCCTACAATTAACAACGCCGTCATATGACAGAGACAAGGGCACATATCAGGGATAGGATGCTGAAGGCTGCATCGGCTGCATGGGGTTACCCGGATAAGATCGCAGCGTCCGATTTCGATCCGTTGCTGTCCTTACTGATGGAAGTATACGCCGCTGAGCTGGAGAAGATGTCCAATGAGATCGGGATGAGCCGTGAACGGGTATTGCAGAAAATGGTCCAGCTGATGGCGCCTGATGTGCTCACGGCGCCTGTTCCCGCGCAAGCCATCCTCCATACGGAAAGCCTGGAAGGCAGCCTGTTGCTGGAATCCAGGGAACAATTTTTCCTTACCCGCCAGCACACGGCATCTTCGGATGAAGAAACGTGGTTCTCGCCTGCAGGAGATTATTTTATCACGGATGCCGCGGTGAAATACCTGGCGGCAGGCGGCAGACTGGTAAGCTATTCCAGCCCTGCCGTGAAAGAAACAGGCGCGCTCCTCTCATCGCCCCTGCCCTCGAATGTGATCTGGCTGGGCCTTACAGGCAAAACCATCAGGGGCGCTCAATTTTATTTCGGGCTGGACAACGCCACCTTCTACCATTATCTTCCACAGGCGGAATGGTGGTGCGGCGATCAGCAGCTCAACACAAAACCCGGTTTCAATAGCCCGGCCACCGGAGAGAACGAACTCTCCACATGGCTGCAGGCGCCCCACAATATCAGCCGCACAGCAACACGCCTGGCAAGCGCGTTTTATCAGGACCGCTTCATACACGTATTGGATGAGCCGGACGGCAGCGGCGTATTCCCCGAAAAGTCAATAGCCTCCCCTGAACAGATCACCTGGATCAAAATAGTTTTCCCGGAGAATATCAACGTGTCCATGCTCCCGGACCTGCATTGCCAGGTGAATTGTTTCCCGGTGATCAACCGCCGGCTGCATGAGCTTACCTATCGTCTCCGGGACTGGATCAATATCATTCCCCTGCTGTGTGAGCAGGGACAGCAGTTCTTCGACCTCCGTACGGTGATCGACCAGGACGGCGCTCCATTTTCTTCTGTCCTCCTGCGCAAAGGCGGCGCCGGGCGTTTTGACGAACGGGATGCAAGAGCTGTCACCGAGCACCTGCTGCAATTGCTGCGGGACGAAAGCGCGGCCTTCGCCATGTATAACCGCGAATTCATCGCCAGTGAGATCAAACAGGTCCAGCAGGCGATCCACCGGCTCAGCCGGCAAATGGAAGGGAGGGAGGTGGCTGCAGATCCCGTCCCCTACCTGGAGATCACGGGCAACGAGACTTCCGCTCACCGGCACGTAGTGGTCGAATACTGGAGCACGGGAGGAGCGAAAGCCAACCTTATCAGGAGCGGAACGCCATTGATGGCCTACAGGAACGGAGGATTGCGGCAGGGCAGCATTTTTTTGATGACCCGGACACAGGGGGGACGCAACCGCCTGCTGCCGCATGAAAGCATCCCGGCGTATAAGTCCGCTGTCCTATCGAAGGACAGGATCCTCAGTCCGGAAGACATCCGCCTGTTCTGTATCCGGGAGACTGGCGCCAAAGCCCGTTCGGTGGAAGTGAAGAAAGGCGTCATGATCGCACAGGGCCGCCACGCAGGGTATGTCAAGACCATCGATGTGTCCATCTCTTTGGATGAGCATGAATACGACACCCTGAAAGAGAATAAGACGATAGATCACTGGCAACTACTGTTACAGCACAAGCTGGCGGAAAGATCCATCGCGTTCATGCCGTTCAGGGTTTTTTTTAACGCAGCTAATTAATACTATGCAGCCAGAGAACATACCTGCCGCGCTCTTGTCACATGCACACCGCCTGAAGGCGGAAGCGCTGCTGGCACACCTCATTGCTGCCGGCTACCCGAGAGAGGACCTCTCTGTCGGCGCCGGACAGTTCTTTCAAAGGGCTTATTCCAATGACCTGTTCGATGCCAGCTTCCAGGAGGACGATTGGCTGAATGGACTGGTCCGCATACAGCTGTCGCGGCCGGGGTTTTATGACATGCTGCCCGAAGGTCTTTTTTTTCAGCCCACAGGTGCGGAATACAACAATGCCATGGGGGTGGCGGAAATGGCCGCCCTGCATCGCTGGAATAAGACGAAGGAAAAAGGGATCAGGAGCTTTTTCCAGCCTTTCGAACATGCGGGTTTCTACCAGCTCCTGCAATTGGAGGAAGAGGAGAGGGCCTTGCTGACAGGATTGGAGAAAGGTATGCTGCACCGCTATTTCCGTATATTCTGGGACCTGCCCCCGCTGCTGGATGACGTCGCCGCGAGCAGCCTCATTATGCTGATACCCAACGCACATCGCATTGTAGGATGTCTCCCGCTCATGGAGCAGTGCCTGGAGCTGTTGCTGGGGGAAAAGACGGAGATCAGGCTGGTGCCTCCTGCACCCACCCGCATCGACAGCCGGCTGGAAAAGGGATTGGGTGAACAATCACTGGGCAATGATACAGTTTGCGGTAACTCGTTCATGGAAGGCTATCCTGTTTACAGGTATGTCATCGGCCCTTTGCAGCAGGAGAAGATAAGCGCCTACCTGCCAGGCGGACAGCGCTATGTCGTCATTGAGACCTTCAATAGATTTTTTGTGCCTGCGGAAGCAGGCACGGAGACACAAATAGAAATAGACAGAACCACGGCAGGAATGAGACTGGAGCCAGGCAATGAGCCTCTTCTTGGCTACTCCTCCTTACTCACCGTGTAAAAAAAGATCATATGGGAGCAGAAAAATGGTTATATCCTGAAATGGGTCGATGGATGATCTTACTGGGCATTGGCACCATCGGCCTCTCCGCGCTCATGGGAATGCTCATCGGCAGGATCCGTGGTGGCTTTAAGGCATTCAGCAAGCGTACGATCTTTTATACGCTGGCCTATGTCGCCTTTTTTGCTGTGGCCGGCTTTAGCATCTGGCTGCCCTGGTTCTCCCAATACCTGCACTACTTCATCTTCTTCCAGGTCCTGTATACAAGCGCGGGTATGCTGCACCTGTATACCATGCGCCGCTGGCTGAAATGGACAGGGCCCGGTGCTTTCTGGCCTGAACTGCTGCACCTGCTGGTGATCATGCTCCTGGGAGCTGTCGGAATGATCATGACTTACCGGATCGTCAACAGGGAAGGTGCCGAGATCGCCATGTCCACCTCCGCGATATTTTTTATCCTGCCCTACTTTATCTATCAGACTTACCGGCGTGCGGTGTCCATTCCTCCGAAGATCTTCAAAGAGTGGCGCTATCCCGTACACAGCAAGGAGCCGGACCTGGACGAACGGCAGCTGCGGAACCTCCTTGTCATCAGCTTTGAATTCCAGAAGCAGGTGAGCGACCGCTATTTCACCAACTTTCGCGCCAAGGCCCCCGCAGATATGGAATTCGGCCAGCTGTTCTATTATTTCATCAACGACTATAACGAGAGACATGGCGAGTCCACCATCCGCTATTCCGATCACCAGGGTGATCTGCATGGATGGATCTTTTACCGGAAGCCCAAATGGTACCACCTGAACACCCGTTATATCGACACGGAAAAAACCATATTCATCAACAATATCCGGGAGAACGACGTCATCATCTGCAACAGGGTGTCCTGATAGATCACCTGATAAAACCTTTCTGATAAATCTTTATGATGCAATCACCACAAAAGACTTACCTGCCCGTAAACTGGGCCGACGGGATGAAGATCAACAAAGATCATTTCCGGAGCGATCAGCAGGCCTACGGCTGGCAGCAGGCCATGCATAGCAGCGCCCTGCTCAATGATTACAACTATGGGCTCTTTCTGTCTCACCAGACTTACGGTACAAACAAGCACATTGTCATGACGACGGACAACCAGCAGCAGGTGACGATAAAGCTGCTGACCTGTCATGCCATTACCCGTGGCGGTCACCTGGTCCATATCCGGGAGGGTTCGCTGACTGAACAGGATGCTTTGATGTCTCCGTTACCCGGTCTGCAGGTGCCTTATGCGCAGCTGATCGCCATCGATGCCGAATATTATGTCATGCTGGCCGTCGATCCCTTCAACAGGGTCCCTGCCGGACAGCCCGATGTGGAAGAGACGCAGCTGCGACCGCCCTTTACGGCGCCCGGCTATAGCCTGCAGCTGGTGGACGTCCGGGATAAAAGGACGGGAGGTCCCGGCGATTTCCATCTGCCATTGGGTAAGATCAGGATCAGCGAAGGGAAGGTGCTGCCGGATGAAGAATATATTCCACCCTGCACCAATGCAGGCGCTCACGGCGCGCTGGCGGAATTTCACGCGGGTGTGGAGCAATTTTTCGGCAGCATGGAATCCTATGTGCTCAGGATCCAGCAGAAGATCCTGCAGAAGAATCAACAGAACGACCTCTCTTCCATCATCGGGGAACTCTGTAATGCGATGAGCGTATATCTCTGTAGCGAATACCAGCGGACCTTGCTGGAAAATAAGCTGCAGCCGCCCGTCCGCATGGTGACGGGCGTTGCGGGCCTGGCAAGGCTGATGAAGAACAGGCTGGACATCTTCACCGGCCCGGCGAAGGATGAGCTGATGAATTATTTCGCCGAATGGTGCGGGATCACCCAGGTGGAGTGGGAGTCGACCATCACCAGTCTCTGCAATTTCCGCTACGATCACATGAATACCCGTGAGGCCGTGAGACAGACGGAACAATTCACCCGGCTTGCCTTGCGGCTCTTCAATGCCCTGGCTTCGCTGGAATACATCGGAAGGAAAAGGGAGGCTGGCATTTTCGTGAAAGAGCATCTCGTGGTGCCGGCCGAAGAGATACCCGCAGCCCGTCGCAAAAGTTTTTTGGCAGAATAGCAGAATAAGAATATCTAAATCATAATATATGGCACACATCGTCAACGCAAAAGAGAGAGACACCGCCTTCTGGAAATTCCTGGGCTTCTTCCTGCTCTCCACCCTGCTGGTGGTCAGCGCTATCTATTTCGACACCCGCATCCCTTCCAGGGACAATGCCATCATGCGGGAGCAGATCAGCAGCTATAAGACGCAGGCCCTTTCTCAGGAAAAGTTCGTCCGGAGCATGGATGACGCAAAGGCCCTGATCGACTCCCTGAGCCGGCCGGGGAGCAACAATGTCTATCTCAACCAGCAGATAGCCGCAAAGATCCGTGAGCTGGCGCAGCTGCAATACAAGGACAGCAGCATGTACAGCCGGCTGAATAAGAACGTGCTGGACGTTTTCCTCCGTTACCAGGAAGCTGCTAACAAAGTGGTCAGCATCGGCGATCTTCCCCGGCAGCTGGAAGATTACAAGTCGAAATATGAGCAGGCCCAACGTGACCTGGACAATACACGGCGTGACCTGGATGTGCTGCGCCGCAGCAGCGTCAGCACCCAGGGCGCTTCTTTCTAAACCAACGAAACGGCAACAGCATGAACAGGCATATTTTAAATTCGCGGGTGGATGACAGGGCCATCCTCACCATGATCATCCCGGCAGTATTGAGCCTGCTGATCATGGCCTGGCGGTTTACCAATCACACTTCCTGCTCGCCCTTCAGCATTACGGCCCGGGCCAACCACTATTACACAGGGGAAGTAGTGCGTTTTGAAAGCAATATCGCCTCTTTCAATACCCTTCGCTGGGACTTTGGCGACAGCCAGGGTAATGACACGAAGATCACTTCTGCAGTCCACTCTTATGACGAACCCGGCGAGTATACTGCTTCATTGACGGTGAATGGCGAATGCAGGGAATATGTACGGGTCGTCATCATTCCCGCTCCGCATGTGGAGAATCCCCGGATGGCAGCGACTTTCATTTGCCCTCAATCGGCCGAAGTGGGTAAACCTGTTCAGTTCTCCGACACCACCGGTGGAGCGAGACAATGGGAATGGCGTTTTGGCGAGACGGCCACCGTCGACGCCACGGAAAAAACGCCGAAATACACCTATACCACGCCGGGGCTGAAGACAGTGACGGTAGTGATCAATAATGACGAGCGGCAGATGGGCATCGGCAAGATCTATGTCAATCCGGCGCCGGCGCCACGGCGGAAAGACCGGGCGGGTGACAGGCCCATCATCGTTATGCAAAACAGGCCCGCCGCCGGCCCGGCGCAGGCTCCGCAGGATTCCGTGAAGAAGGATGATGCGCCGGTAGTAAAAGCCCCGGAGATCAGCGATGCCGGGTTCGAGGTACTGCTGCGGGCCGTAGCCAACAAACAAAAGACCGCAGACCACTTTTCACCTTATTTCTGCGGCAACCTCAACGTGCAGGCGAACCTCAACGGCCAGATGATGCCTTTTACAGAGCTGTGCAATAAGTTCAGTTCGTTGAAAAGTGAAAAGAAAATAAAAAAACTGACCATCCAGCTGGTGAAGAATGAAAAGACCAATTGTATCATCGCCCTTTTTGTGAACCTGAAAGAGAAAGAAGGACTCTTTAATAAAATATTCTGATCATGAGCACAGCAGCATTCGACATACAGCTGAACGCCGGAACGCAAAGGGCGCTGAAGATCGCCCAGTCGCTGGCCAGGGAACATATGCATGCCGCCTTTGGCGCGCCTCATCTCCTGAAGGCCCTCCTGCACAAGGACCTGGAGATCGAACAGCAGCTGTGGCAGCGGGACTATGACGTCTATTACATCGAAGAATGGGCGGACGTAAGAATGGAATCATATCGTAAATCACCCGTACCCAAAGAAGCGCCCGCGGGAGACGATGATATCTCTGCCATACTGGAAGAGGCGGACAATGTCCGGCTGCAGCTGAATGAAGAAGAAGTGACACCGCTGCATCTATTGACTGCGCTCAGTACGCCCGGCGTCGGCTTCAGCTTCGAGCAGCTGAAAACATTTCCCCTGCAAAGGGAGGCGTTAATGCAAATAGATCAGGACAATAATACCCTTCGCCAGCTGAATATCCCGGCTGCCGCAAACCCCAAAACCCAGGCACTCCTGAAATTCTGCCGTGACAAGATGCAGCAGGCGGCGGAGGACGGCACGGACCCCATTACAGGCAGACAGCAGGAGGTCCGTATGATGGCGGAGATCATCAGCCGCCGGACCAAACCCAACGTGCTGATCATCGGTGAGCCCGGGGTGGGCAAGTCCGCCCTCGTGGACGGCTTCGCCCTGGCCATCCACAACGGACAAGTACCGGATTTTCTGCGCAGCGCCAGGATCTTCCAGCTGGACAATGGCGCATTGGTCGCCGGCGCTTCCTATAAAGGGGAAGTAGAGGAAAGACTAAAGTCCATCCTGGAGGAGATCCGGACCTTCGACAAAGCCATCCTGTTCATAGACGAGATCCATGCCTTGCTGGATAAACAAGGGGCCGCAGCCGGAGCCGCCAATCTGCTGAAACCTGAGCTTGCCCGGGGAGCCATCACGGTCATAGGTGCCACCACGCTGGAAGAATACAGGCGACACATCGAAAAGGACGAAGCCTTCGCCCGGCGATTTGAAATTCTTACCGTTGCCGAGCCCGATGCCGCCACTGCCTTCCGGATGATAAAGCAGGTGCTGCCGCGCTATGAGGCCCACCATCGCCTGCAGGCAGACGATGAGACAATAAAAGAGTCCGTACGGCTGGCTAAACGATATATCAAGGACAGGAAGCTGCCGGACGCGGCCATCGACCTGATTGACCGCAGCATGGCCAGCCTGCGCCTGGCTATCGACACGGGAGCTGACAATATTAAAAAGCTTGAAGAACTGACAGAGGCAGAAGAAGCACAATGGCGCCTGGAACAATTGAAACAAACGGTTGGCCCCATCATCTGGGCAGCCGCTGCGCCCGGAGATGACCCGCAGGAGCTGGCGGTGATCTACCAGCGCCTGAAAGAGATCCTGCCGTTGACGAGGACAGAACTGCATCAGCAGGACATCACTTCCATCGTGGCGGACAAAACGGGCATCCCTGTGGGGAAGCTACAGACAGCGGAAAGGGAGCGGCTGCTGAATATGCCGGAGGTGCTGCGGCAAAGGGTCGTAGGACAGGACCATGCCATCCGCACCATCAGCGAGGCCATCCTGGAATCGCGGTCCGGGCTGAGCAAGCCCGGCCAGCCCATCGGATCCTTCTTTTTCCTGGGCCCTACCGGTACGGGCAAGACGGAGCTGGCCCGCGCGCTGGCAGAGCTGCTGTTCCAGGACGAACGGTATATCATCCGCTTCGACATGTCGGAATTCAAGGAAGAGCATGCCGCCGCATTGCTGTATGGCGCACCTCCGGGATATGTGGGGTATGAAGAAGGCGGCCTGCTGGTGAATAAGATCAGGCAGCAGCCTTACGCCGTTGTCCTTTTCGACGAGATCGAGAAGGCCCATGCCTCCGTGTTCGATATTTTCCTGCAGATCATGGATGAAGGCAGGCTGCATGACAAGCTGGGGCGGCAAGGTGATTTTTCCAATGCCCTGATCATCTTCACCTCCAACATCGCCAGCAAGTATGTGGCGGAAGCTTTCGCGGAAGGGAGCGTGCCTTCGCACGCCGACCTGCTCGACCGCATGGCGGCGCATTTCCGTCCGGAATTTTTAGGACGTCTGACGGAGATCGTTCCTTTCAGTCCCATCGACCCGGACATGGTGGAACATATCTTCCGGATCCAGATGAAGGGGCTGCATCAGCTGCTGAAAGGACAGCACATCGAACTGGATCTCACTCCCGCCGCAGTGAAATATCTCGCTGCGTTGGGATTCTCTCCGGACTATGGGGCAAGACCATTGGCCGGCATTATACGGGGGCAGCTGAGAAGGCCCCTGTCCCGGATGATCATCAGCGGAGAGCTTACACCCGGAAGTAAAATTACCCTTGGCCTGGGCGCCGGCAGCCGATTGATCTGGTGCACGGACAAGTCCGAATAGTAAAACCTTTCTTAAAAACTTAAAACCTCAGATTATGGCTATTGAACCTTATGGAATTGGCGGCACAGAAGTTAAAACAGACGCATTCGAAGCCTTTGCCGATATTCCGCAGAACCGCGTTCTCATCGCAGAAAAGCTGACGAAAGATCCTCCTGTCAAACCGGACATCGTGCAGGGCCTGACTGATATTGCATCCGTCTTTGAACACTTCGGCCCCAAAGTGGAAATGGAGTTCGGCACGGAGGAAGGAACCATCCGCCGCGAAACCCTGCAATTCCGGGGATTGGAAGATTTTGGCACCAGGGGTATCACTGCGCAGAGCCCCTACCTGAAGGAACTGAATATGAAGCAGCAGCAGTATCACAAGATCATCCGGCAGCTGAAGACCAACAAGCTCCTGAAACAGGCCATCGCCAACGCGGAGACAAAGGAAAACCTCATCCAGGCATTACAGTCCCTGATCCGCGAGCTGGATACAGCGCCTTAAAATTTATTCAAACATTCAAACATCCGATCATGTCAGTTGAACAAATCAAAACAGCCGAACAGCAAAAATATAAGATCATCGAAACAGCCGCGGCCGCTGAAGCCCTGGAGACCCAGCTGAACGGCCTGGCGAAATTCGGCGGCTTCGACCTGCTGGAGTCCGCCATCGACGCAGTGCAGAACCTCAATCCTTCCAGGAAGGCGCGCAGGAAGATCTTCCTGGAAGAGCCGGCTAAAAAAGAAGAGCGGACGGAACTGAAGAAGATCCTGCAATGGTGGACAGAGATCCTGCAGGATTCCGGCGACATCGTGGAAATGGTGGCCGCCTGCAACGAGAAGGCAGTATCCGCTGAACAAACACTGAATGCAAACCTGAAAGCCGCCGTGAAAGAAACGGAAGAGCTGGAAAGGTCTTACCGTTCCGTAGCGCTCTTCTTCAAGAACACGGAAAGCCTGAAGATCAAAAATGTCTCGGTCATCAATGCAGAGCCCGATCAGCTGAAAGACCTCGACAACACCCGTTTTATCGATGCTATCCGGGTAGAGCTGATCAACAATTACGATCGGCTCGACCTGCGTAGCAACTACAGCCTGCTGATCCTCCCTGGTTACCTGGGATCCAATAAGGTGCTGGAAAAATGGGCGAAGATCGCTTATGAGAATAAGGTGATGCTGATCACTGACTTCGAGCACCTCGATTCGCCGGACGATGTCATGGAGCTTTTCGAGACAGCTAACCTCACAGGCGGCGATCCCTGGCGGTCCAATGTCATCATGACCTGCAACTGGCTGGTAGGCCGCGGCAAGCTGGATGACATCGACGAAGAAGATCATCTGTATGTGCCGCCCGCTGCGGCATTAGGAGGCCGTATCTATCAGACATTGATGTCCCAGGTGACGGCCGGTAAAAAATTCGGCGGGTTGAATGAAGTGGATGGCGTGCGCTTCGATCTGAAGAAAAGCGAGATCGCCAACCTGGAAAAATTAGGCCTGGTGCCCATGGTGAAGGAATACGGCAAGGTCATGGCCTTCTCCGCCAAGACCCTTTTCAATGGAGATAACCTCGGCCTGCAAACATATTCCGTTGTTCGCGTATTCGACTATGTTACCAAGGTGATGATGGACTTCCTCAACAGGCGCGCGTTCGAGAACTTCAATGCCAGCACCCGTAAGGAGCTGATGGGACAGATCGTACGATTCCTGGATGGTATCACGGGACCGGGTAAGCTGATAGAGAATTTTACTATCCGCCGTTTTGAACAGGACCCGCTGCAAAAGGACAGGATCCATCTCGACATTCACCTGAAACCATACTTCCCCGCGAAAACTTTTCTGATAAAGCTCGAAGGTCAGAAAGGCGAAGACGCTGAAAAAACAGAATGGGCATCTGAATACGAACAGGAGTAATAGTATAAAATAATAATACGAATAGGGATGAGAGTATATTATAAGAGGTATACGTTTCTCTGTAATGTGGATAATTTGGCACCCTATTTGGCTTTGTTAAAAAATAATTTCAATAATATTGTATCACTACCTGAATTAATCTCAATACTACGATCCAACCTTTGAATGCCTTATCCGTCTTTATAGAATATACTCCCCATTTTTAGTTTTTTTTATTTGCCCCCGACACGTAGCAAATTTCCCCCTGGTATTCGGCCATTCAGGCCGGACAACTGGTTGTAGCTGCATGAGTGTGTGATATGCCCAAAAGGTGTACCGGACTCTCCATGTCTATTCATCCGTTTTTTTTATTTATTGGTCTTTATACCATTTTTTAATCTTTAAAAATTAAAATGTCATGTCATTCAAGGCAAAACTTAAAGTAGGCGGCAAGGAAGTCAACGTGCTGAACTGTAACTATGCGTTGAAACAGGAAACAGATGCCACGGGCCGTCCATCCTCCATTACAAGAGGCGGCAAGATCACGATGACTGTGGAGTCCACAGGCGACACTACCTTTTTCGAGTGGATGTGCAACAACTTCGAAAGGAAGGATGGTACCGTCACATTCGTCAAACGGGATTCCGATGCCACCATGAAGGAGCTTAATTTCAAGGAGGCCTACCTCGTAGACTATAAGGAGAACTTCGAAGCTTCGGGGGACAATCCCGTAACGGAGTCCTTTACGCTCAGCGCGAGGGAAATAGCCGTAGGCAGCGGTACACACACCAACGAGTGGGTAAAAATGTAAAAAGTTAACCAGGTGGGAGGTCATGCGACCTCCCACCTTAAATTATCCTACATGTCATTCCTGGCTAAACTAACGATAGACGGAGAAGATTCCAATATTCTCTACTGTGGCTTTCGCTTCTCCCAGGTGACGGATACCACCGGCAGGCCTTCTTCCGTCCCGCAGGGAGGGACAGTCAATCTCACCATTGAAAGCACCGGAAAGGTGGACCTCTTCGACTGGATGATCAGTCCTACCCAGAAGAAGAGCGGCACGATCACTTTCTACCGCCGGGATACCATGAGCAAATTGAAGACGCTGGAATTTTCGGACGCACATTGCGTGGATTACAACGAGGTCTATCAGCATGACGGCGAATTCCCCATGCAGATCGGATTAGTATTGAGTGCAAAAGAATTGAAACTGAATGGATCTAATTTTAAAAACAACTGGCCGGAATAAGAACGAACCGGAGGTTCGTTGTCCGAAGGACAGACATTATTTCGCCCGGTGCTACCTCCATAAACGATACTATTTTTTATGGCACAGTTAGTCAGCACAAATATCAGCATTGCCGGTGACCCCATCACGCAATTTTCGTCTTTTCAGCTTACCCAGGGTATATTCTCCCACCATGTCTTCCGGCTGGTGTGCCCCGCCGTGTCCATCGACGGCAGCACAGGCAATATATTTCATCAGTCGAAGAACCTGATGGGCGCCACGCTGACCGCACAGATCAATTCCGTGGGCATGGAGGGCCAGCTTCGTTTCAGCGGTGTCGTCACCCAGGTGGAGACCTCCCGCTTTTCCAGCTACACAGGAGATATCATTATCACGGGACATAGCCCCACCATCATCCTGGACAATGGCCCCCATTGCAAGAGCTGGGAAAAAAAGGCGGTGAAGAACATTGCGCAGGATGTCCTGAAACACTTCCCGCAGAATTTGCTGAACCCGAAGATCGCCCCGCTGTATCCTGAAACATTAGCTTATTACGTCCAGTACAAAGAGACGGCCTGGCAATTCCTCTCGCGTCTCTGCGCCACCTATGGCGAGTGGTTGTATTACGACGGCCGTTCGCTGGTGATCGGCCCCCCCGCGGGAGGCAGTAATACCTCGCTTACCTTCGGCAGCAATCTCAGCCGCTTTACCATGGCCCTGCAGGTGCGGCCTGCCGCCCTTCAGATGATGGCCTACGACTACATGAATCACCAGGTGTATACAAGCACGCCCAGCGGCATTGAAGGTCGGGCGGGACTCAACGACCTGGGAAAGATCGCCCTCCAGGCCAGCCAGACCGTCTATGCCGCCCAGCCAAAAGTCTGGAACAATCATTTCCTGACGAATAAAAAACAGCTGGACGACGTCGTCAATATCCAGTCTGCCATGCAGAGCAGCAACCATGTACGCTTCAACGGCGCCAGCGGCCATCCCGGTATCAATGTCGGAGGGCAGGTGAGCATACAGGGCAAGAACTTCTTCAGCCAGGGCGATGAGTCCTATGGCGATTACACCGTGGTCTCCGTCAATCATTTTGCTGACGGCCAAGGCAATTACAACAATGATTTTGTAGCTGTTCCTTCCAGTATAAAGGTTCCCCCCGTTGCAACCCCGATGGCGCCTCCCTGTGAGGCGCAGAGCGCCGTAGTCACCGACAACCACGACCCGAAAGGCCTGGGAAGGGTGCGGGTGAAATTCTATTGGATGAACGGTTCGGAAAAAACACCGTGGATAAGAGTCACCAGTCCGCATGGCGGCGGCGGCAAAGGCATGTTCTTCATACCCGAAGTGGGAGAGGAGATCATCGCCGGATTCGAAGGCGACAGCGCCGTCAAGCCCTATGTGATTGGCACGGTGTACCATGGCGCAGCCAGCAACGCTTTCAGCAATGGCGGCAACGACGTAAAAGCATTGCAGACCCGCAGCGGGAATAAGGTCATCATGAACGATGCCGCGGGCAGCGTCTTCGTGGAAGATAAGGACGGCAACAGCATGATGATGGACGGGGCCGGCAATATCACTTTCAAGTCCAATAAGACCGTGACCATCAATGCCACCGATGAAATTATTTTCCAGACGAAGAAGATCACGATGCTGGCCGAGAACGAAGTGTACCTGGAATCAAAGAAACTGGATGGCCAGCTGTCGGAAACAGCCACGCTCTTCGGTAAGAACAATGTCACCGTCCAGTCCGAGACCATGATAAGCCTGGAATCCCAGAATAAAGTGGAAGCATCCGCCAATACGGAGGTCAACCTCAACGGGAACAGCAAGGTCACCCTCAACAGCACGATGGTGGAAGCCAATGGTAAGGACGTCACGAATATCCGTGGCGGCATGGTCAACCTCAATACATAGCTATGATACACCCGCACAATCCGATTATGCAGCGGCTTAATGCCATGGCACGGCAATGGCAGCAGGAGGTCCGTCCACGGCATCGCCTGATCAGGTGGATGCTGCGCCCCGAAGACCACCGCATGTACGAAGGGTTTTGCCGGCTGGAAGCTTCGCAGCATGGCAGCCTGAACAATTTATTTGTATTCTTTTATACGCCTTTCCGGGAAACGGAAAGCTATAGTCACGCCATTATGGTCAACTGGCTGCAGGAGCAGGATGAGAACACCGAACAAAAGAAACTATTGGCTGCGGCAGGAGTCAAGGGTGAATGGGACACAGCCGTCTTTAGGACAGCCGTTGCAGCCGCAGACCACACGCCTTGTATCGCCCTGCTCCCGCAGATGATCCGGTCTTACCGGGAATGGCTGGGTATGCCCGCCTCAGACCTGGTACTCGCCCTCCTGCCCAAAGAAATGCCCTCGCCCCCGGCCTTCAATGCCTGGCTGGAGTCCTGGATGCAGCAGGACCTGCCCGATGGCATACAGCTCCTGCTCTTCGATCATGCCCAAGGCAATTTCTGGGGTACCAGCTTCGACAAACATCCCTCCCATAGCTGCACCATGCAGCACGACCTCCGCATGGAACAGGCCATCCGCGAGATCGCCACCTCCGGCGCCGCCACCGATCCGCAGGCATCCTTCCGGCAATGTCTGTTCGAAATGGGCGAAGCCTCCGCAAAAAAAGACAGGCAAAGATTACATGACTGGGGTGAAAAAGCCCTGGCGCTGGGCCGGAAGTCCGGTGATGCCCTCCTGCTGGCCACTGCCTATATCTCTTATGCCGGAATGCTGTTCAATTTTAAAACGCATGAAAAAATAGATACCCTGCTGGAAGAGGGGCTGCTCATTTGCAAAAAAGGCATCGGGAAAGGGGAAGAAAGCATGAAGTCCCTCCTTCTTCAATACTATGCCTACAAAGGTTCCCATTGCCAGATCCGCAAGCAAAGAAAGGAGGCGCTGAGCTGGTTTATGCGTATGGGCGAGGAAGCCGCTGCCTTCGGCTTTTTCACACAAGCCGTATCCGCCTGGTATAAGACATTCATTTTCGCACGCTACAAAAATTTCGACGCCGAAAAGGATAAGGCTGTGCTCTCCGCCATGCAGCTGACGGACAAGCTGGGCACGGAAGAGGTCCTTTCATCGGAGTACCCTTTCATGGCAGCAGCTTTCCTGCAGGAAAGGCAAGGCGAATGGGCTGCCTTGCAGCAGCAGGTGGAAGAAAAAATGCAGCAGGCTTGCGGAGCCGGCTGGCGTGAAGGGGTGGAAGAGATGGAAAAGAACTACACGCGCCAGCGGGTGAGGGAAGTGGAACAACAGGCACTGATGGAAGAATAATAAACAGCATTATGTACGTAGTCAACACACATCTAAAACCAGTGATCGGGATCGATATTCACTTTGTGAACCTGCCGTTCCCTTTTGTCCCCATCCCGCATCCGTATATCGGGCTGGTGATCGATCCCTTCGATTATATCCCTTTCATCGGCGCTACCGTGAAGGTCAATGGCGTACCCCGCGGCAATACGGACACCATGGGCATGATCATCACCTTCGTGCACATACCCTTTGGCGCCGGCTTTACCCTGTTTCCCATCATCGGGCATAATAGCCAGAACTTCTTCGGCAGCAAAAAAGTGATGGTGGATGGCGCCCCTATGAGCGGCGCAGGCTATATGCTGATGACCTGTAATGACATTGGCATTCCGCTGAGCTTCCGGCCCGGCCGCAAGTTCATCCCTATCCCATCCCTCTACCTGCCAACTTCCTACTGCATTCCCCTGCAATGGGGCGCCCCGGTCAACGTCGGCGGCCCGCTGGTGCCTAATTTCAGCCTGATGGCCCTGCTGAAAGCTTTTGTATTCGGCTGTTTCCTGAAAGTGCTGGGGAAAATTGCCGCCAGGGCGATGAAGAAGCTCAACGGCAAGCTGGCAGGAAAGGTAGGCGCCAGCGCCAAATTGAAAAAGGCGCTCTGTAAAATGGGCTTCGAACCTGTGGACCTGATCACGGGCAGGGTGAACTACGAATATGCGGATTTCGAATTGCCGGGACCGATCCCCCTGTTGTGGCTGCGGAATTGGGACAGCGACTCCGGCATGGAAGGCTTACTGGGACACGGTACGCATCTCTGCTATGATCGTTCGATCATATTGATGCCGGAAGAAGGCGCCCTGGCGCTGTTGCTGGAAGACGGAAGAGTGGCGGCTTTCCCATGGCTGGAGACCGGCGAAGAATACTACCACAAACAGGAGAAATTACTGTTGCACCGGAAGCCCAATGGTAACTTTCTGCTGGAAGACTACAACACCTCCCTCTACCTCCATTTCAATCACGTCACAACGTCCGATACCGTCCGCCTGTCATTCATCGAGGATTACAGCGGCTGGCGCATCCAGTTCCACTATGACAGACAACAATTGACCGCCATTACGGACAGCGCCGGCAGGAAGCTGCTGCTGCACCGGGATCGCAGCCGCATCACGCGTGTAGACCTGCACCACCGGGGCAATATACAGACGCTCGTGGCCTATCAATACAACGAAGCAGGCGACCTGGACGCCGTCATTGACGCACTGGGACAGATCACCCGTATGGAGTACAGCGATCACAGGATGGTGAGGAAGACGGACCGCAACGGGCAAAGCTTCTATTGGGAGTATGATGAGAAAGACCGTTGCGTGCATACCTGGGGTGACGGCGGTATACAGGAAGGCTGGATCGTTTACCGCAACGGCTGTACCGAAGTGACCAACAGCCTGGGTAACACCACGACCTACTGGTATGATGAGAACAATTGCTGTGTGCAGGAGACGGACCACTATGGTTCCAGCTGCTATACGGAATATACCGAAGACATGCAGGTCTATAGAACGACGGATGAAATGGGGAATGTCACAGGGTATGTATACAATGAACAAGGCTGGCTGAAGGAAGTGATCCTGCCGGACCACACCAGCACCCAGATCTTTTACAATGATGACCAAAAAGTGAAACTGGTCGTTCACCCGGACGGCAACAGCGATTCCTACGGGTATGACAAAGACAAAAGGCTCCGTTTTGTCAATTTTCCCAATGGTAAGACCACTGCTTATGAATACAATGAAAAGGGACAGATGGCGGCCATGGTGCTCAACGGCAAGGAGAAGACGGTCTTTCAATATGACGAGGACGAGAACCTCATCGCCATGGAATGGTCTTCGGGCAAGGCCCGGTGGCAGTACGATCACCTGGGCAACTGCACCCGCGCCATCGATTCCGGCGGACAGATGAGACACTATGCTTACGATGCGCTCTGCCGTCTGCGTCAAATGCACCTTCCCGACGGCAACGAGATCCGGCTGGATTACAATGCCTATACAGAGGTCACGGAAGTGACGGACAGGAATGGCCGGATAGCATATACGTATACGCCGCTGGGCGATCTCACCAGCAGGAAGCACAATGGTCTCGAACAGCAATATATCTATGACAATGCCGGTCAATTGAAGGCCGTCGTCAACGAGACCGGCCAATATTACAGCCTGCAATACAATAAAAGAGGCGAGGTCATTGGAGAAACAGGCTTCGATGGCATTCATAGAAAATATCGCCGGGATGCGGCAGGGAGGATAACAAAAGTAGAAAGACCGGACAACCGGCACACCACCTACGAATACGATGCAAATGGCAGAGTAGTCCGTACGGAGCATCATGACGGCAGCTGGGAGTTCTTCCGGTATGACAAGCTCGGTAATATCCTGGAGGCCGCCAACGAGCACACCACGCTGCAATTTCAAAGGGACAAGCTGGGGATGATAGAGGCGGAGTGGCAGGATGGATATGCTGTTCACAGCAAGTATGATAAATATGGAAAAAGGATGGAGGTCCGCAGCAGCCTGGGGGCGGAGATCAATGTCCGGCGCGCCGGCGGATTGCCTGTGGGTTTGGAGGCTGCTGATCCGAATGTCCGCTGGTCTTGCCAGGTCCGGTATAACGTTGATGGACAGGAGACAGAACGTCTGCTGCCGGGCGAGATTGTCAGCAGCAGGACGTATGATCCTTCAGGACATGTCTCGGCGCACCAGGTCACCCGGAATAAAGTGGTGCTCGACTGGAAAAAATATACATGGGAGGCCGGCGATCGTCTTTCTGCCATCTTCGACGGCCTGGCGAGGACACAGACGAGCTTTAGACAGGACATCCGGGGCAACCTGGTTTTTGCCCAATACGCAGACAGCACCATGGTTCACCGGACGGTGGATGAGACGGGGAACATATACGGGACGAAGGATAAGAGCGACAGGACTTACAGCCCTTCCGGGGCTTTGCTGGAGAGCCATACCCATAAGTACAGCTACGACATGGAAGGCCGCCTCACCGGCAAGACGGAGAAAGTCACGGGAAAGAAATGGCAGTATCAATGGCAGGGCAATGGCATGCTGGCTAAAGTCATCCGCCCGGACGGGAAGCCGGTCTGTTTTAAATACGATGCCCTGGGAAGAAGGATCGAAAAGACCTTTGATGGAAGGGTCACCCGTTGGGTGTGGGATGGCAATACCATCCTGCACGAATGGACCTATGCAGAAAGCCGCCGTCCCAAGGCCATTGTTACGGAGGAAGGGGAATTGCAGCGCAGCGAGCCGGAGCCGACAGGGGACATGACAACCTGGATCTTTGACGCGGGTGGATTTGCTCCTGCCGCAAAACTTAGGGACGGGCACGCTTACAGCATTGTTTGCGACTACCATGGCACACCCCAGGCTGTGTATGACGGGGACGGTAAAAAATCCTGGGAAGGTGTATTGGATATTTATGGAAGAGTACGATCTTTAGCCGGCCGGCGGGAGGACATGCCATTCCGGTACCTGGGGCAATATGAGGATGTCGAGACGGGATTGTACTATAACCGGTTCCGTTACTACAGCCCGGAAGAAGGGGTGTATATCAACCAGGACCCCATCAGGTTAAAGGGCGGTACCAACAGTTACAGCTATGTCAGCGATCCGAATTACTGGACGGACCTCTTGGGACTGACACCGATCTTCGATGACAAGCTGGCGGACATGGCGAAAGAAGTGCACAATATATCCGGTATAGGCCGGGAGAGAATGCTCACAGACCCGACCCTTACGGCTACCGACAGGGCGCTGGAAGGATCGACAGTGTCCATCGGCCGGGGTGAACTGCCCAATGGTGGAGGCACAGAATTATTTGCCTCCGGCAACGGCGCCTCCCTCAGTCCCCTGCAGCGTGATAAACTGGTGGAACTGGGTGTGCCTCGTAAAAATATTTATTCCGGCAAGGCTTACATGGAAATTGTTGAGGGAGATCATGAAGCGACAAAATTGCTGAACCATGCCGAAAGGGTCATTATCCGGAATGCGCCGCCAGGAACTAAGTTCACCCACTGGGGGATCTCCTGGGCCAAAAATCAGAAGAATGAATCCTGTCCCAATTGTAAACCGCACGTGGAATGTGCATCGCATTAACAACATTAAAATATTTGAATGAGCTTTCTGGATTATAAGCAGCAGGTGACAAAGAACCTGCAAGACCTGACATTTGGCAGACAACTTTTTTTTTCAGCGTGGATAACGGAGCATTTGTTCAAGCGATATGGTGCACTGCTGAACGAAAAATTTCAACAGGAGGAAGACCTGGACCTCAATGAAGTCCTCGCCTTCCTTTGGTACATGGTAGATAAGGAGCCTGCCAACGTCGATCAGGAATTGATGTCTTCATATATGGAGGCGTTGCGGAATGATGATATTTATGGTAACCTGGACCAGAATGAGACCAGCGGGTCCGGGCAGGCCAACCTGATCAACAGCCTGTACAATTCCTTGCTCTTCATTCATGACAGGAGCCTGGACTTAGTAGTAGGAACGGCTTTTTTTCCCATCAATGTCATAGATTGTATCCTGTTGAATGACATCGGTCTGAAAGATAGTGATGACCTTATCGATCATCCCATGTTCCAGGCCGAATTCTCTGCACAGGACCATGTGCTGGAATATCTTCATTCAGACAAGCCGGCAGGCAGCGGTGAGAAAGATCTTTTTCGCGAAACGCAATAGGATCACCTCTTTAACAAGGAACGGCGGGGAAAATTTAAAAATTTCGTAAAATAGCCCTTGGTTTTACTATAAATTTGATCGCTATGTTTGCTTCCTTATGACCAGGTCTGCTTTTGATGAGATTTTTCACCAGTATGCCGATCCCATCCATACGTACATTCGCCGGCGGCTGAATGGAAATGGATTGGAAGACGCCGATGATATATTACAGGAAGTGTTTATGCGCCTTTGGAATCGACGCGACTCCATCACGATCCATACTTCCCTTCGCAATTACCTGTATACCATAGTTCAGCATTGCATCAGCGATCATTTACGGGCTGCCAAAAGAAAGAGATATACATTGTCGGACGATGCCGGCCTGCAGGAACAGGTGGAAGAGAGGCCGCAGCCCGACGAGCAGTACCAGTATAAACAGGTGTATCATATCTGGAGAGGCGCTATGAGCAAGCTCCCCGGGCAGATGCGCCGGATCTATGCCATGAAGAATGAAGAGCAATTGTCCGTGAAAGAGATTGCTTCAGAACTGGAGCTTAGCGAGCAGACCGTTAAAAATCAATTACATACCGCCGGTCAACGGATCGTAAAGATACTCCGCGAGGTACAGCTGTTCTTCCTGTGACCCCTCCAATATGACCAAATTGTTAATTGCCCGCCTGCTATAGTACCAACTACCTTCACGATACGTCCATTGATTAAACAGTCGACATGGACGAGGATTGGCAAAAAGCATGGGATGAGCCGGAGGAAATGCAACCTTCAAAAAAGCAGGCAATACTAGGAAGTCTTCACCGGCGCATGGACGCGCAAGGACGGAAAAAGCGTCTGTTTATTATTGGTATAGGCGCGGCTGCCGCTGTACTGCTGGCAGTGTTCATCAGAATACCAATATTGTCCCCGCGCATCGATACGGACAGGTGGAAAGAGCTGGCAAGCGCCGAAGCTCCCCAAAAGATCACGCTGGATGACAGTTCTGTATGCTGGCTGGCGCCGCATTCGACCATACGGCTGTATCCAGACTTTTCAAAACAACGTATCGCCCTGCTCACCAGCGGATCAGCTTTCATCAGTGTAGTGAAGGACGACCGGCATGCCTTTACCATTACGGTCAACCATCAGCAAGTGACCGTATTGGGTACTTCCTTCACTGTTCATAAGGTCGACTCTGTTGATCTGCAGCTCACCGTGAAGGAAGGAAAGGTGGCATTGGACAATATTGACGGCCGGCATCTGTTGACGGCCGGTCAGCAGGTGAGCACGGATAAAGGGAAGACAGGTCCTGTCCAGACCGGCAATTCCGATGCAGCCGACTGGTGGCTGCAGCAACAGGTAAGGTGGCATAACATCTCCCTGGAAGAGCTGCTGGACAGGGTGGAAAATTATTATCACGTAAAGCTGACGTATGGAAATGTCAATATAAAAATGAAAGTGACGCTTACCTGGGATATGACGACACCATTAAAAGATAACCTGGCTGTACTGAACACGTTGACTGGCTACGATATCCATTAACACTTAAAAGTTTCAACGACTGATTGAAAATTTTTCTGCTCCGGGAGTGGGATGACTTTCTATTGTCTATAATGTAATGAATATGCAACACGCAAAACTAACGAAGACATTCATGGTACTGATCCTGTTGCTGATGGTGGGGGCCCCCCGCCTGCAGGCACAGTCGGGGACGCTGCGTTTCAAGCACGCTGCGGGCGCCCTGGGGAAGATCGCGGAGGATTTTAGCCGCCAGTTCAAGGTGCCGCTGGCCTATGCCGATGAGGAACTGGCAGCTGTAAAAGTGCCGGCCGCAGCATACGAGGCAGCGGGCATCGGGGAATTGCTGAATAAGGTGCTGGCTCCCGGCGGGTTTATGGCGACAGCCAAAGGCAACAGCTGGGTGATCAAACGAACGGAAGTCCCGAAAAAAAACGCCGCGCCGATGGTCCTGCGAGGAACTATTAAAGAGGGCGATCTGCCGGTGTCCGGGGCCACCGTGGTGATCCGGCAAGCCGGCCAAAAGACCTTGGTTGCTATTGCCGATGAAAAAGGCGCCTTTAACAAGCTCATCCCTCTCGAAGAGGGAACGGCGGAAATTTCAGCCGTCGGCTATCTCAACGCTGTGAAAAAATTCAGTGCCGGGGAGCTGCAAACCCTGACCATCGAGCTGACAAAGGATCCACAGCAGATGCAGGACGTGGTGGTGACGGCGCTGGGTATCAAAAGAGAGGAGCGGGCCCTCGGATATGCCACCACGATCGTACAGGGCAAACAGCTGACAGACGCCATGTCTTCCAACTGGACGGATGCCTTGTCCGGCAAGGTCGCCGGTCTCAACCTGGTAAGGTCCAACAGCGGGCCCGTGGGCTCCAACAAGATCATCCTGCGGGGCGAGAACAACCTCACCGGTGACAATGAAGCGCTGATCGTTGTGGACGGTGTGGTGATCAACCAGGGCAGCGGCCGCCGCAGCGCCATCAGTGGGGAAACCGCATATGGCACCAGCAGCGACAATATGCCGGCCGATTACGGCAGCAACCTGAACGATCTCAACGCTGAGGATATAGAATCCGTCACCGTGCTGAAAGGGCCTGGCGCTGCCGCCCTGTATGGCCAGCGAGGCGCTAACGGAGCCGTCGTCATTACTACCAAGTCCGGCAGCGCTAAAAGAAAAGGCCTGGGGGTTACGGTAACCTCCAATGCTTCCCTGGAGCATATGAATCGCTCACCGGCCCTGCAATATGAATACGGGCAAGGCCTGGATGGCGCTAACTGGTATTCTTACGGCGCCTCCGCCGATGGGGCCAGCACCAGCGGCACCAGCTCCGCCTACGGTCCAAAGTTCGAAGGACAGAAGTTCTTCCAGTTCGACCCCGTCAAGCAGGCGCAGGGCGCTGAAAGGACGCCCTGGGTGCCTCATAAGAATATAAATACGTACTTCAATACCGGGCGGACCATTACCAACGGCGTGTCCATCGAAGGCGGCGGCGACAAGTCCACGGCCCGCTTTTCCGTCACTAATGTCAGCAACAAGTGGATCTTACCCAACACGGGCTACAAACGCAATTCGGTATCCCTCTCCCTGACTTCGAAGGTCAACGATAAGCTCCAGGTAACTTCAAAGATCGATTACAACAATATGTGGAGCGACAACCTTCCCGGGGCAGGCTATGGCAATCAGTCGATCATGTATTGGTATATATTCTGGCATCCCAACGCTGACGTCAACTGGCTGAGGAACTATTGGGTCAATGGCCAGAAGGACAAAAAAATAGAATTCCCTTTCAGTAGCTACCCCGAGAACCCCTATGCCGTAGCATACGAGTTTATCAATAAGTCGAACCGCAATGCGGTGACGGGAAATATCCAGGCAACCTACAATTTCACCAGGGCGCTGAGCCTGCAGCTGAGGACTTCCATCGACCTTTCCTTTGAACAGCGCGCCCAGGAACGCCCATATGATGCGGGCGCCAAATATCAGAAAGGCAGCTACCGTACGCAGAATATCTTTTCCAATGAGAACAGCGCCGACTTCCTGCTGCGTTATGCTAAAAAGATCAACAGCGACATCGACATCTCCGTCAACGCCGGCGGCAGCGTACTGCGCAACACGTATAACAGGGATGAGGTAAGGGCCGACAGCCTGACCTTTCCCGGAATATACTCCATGGCCAACGCTGCGGGCCCCCTGGTGACCATGCCATGGAAAAGCAAATACGGTATCAACAGCTTTTATGGTTTGTTCTCCGGTGCATATAAGAACTACCTGTTCCTGGACCTCACTGCCCGCCAGGACTGGAACAGCGTGCTGGCGACACCATCCCGAACGGCCAACGCCGGCTTCTTTTATTCTTCGGCCAACATGAGCTTTATCGCTTCCGATGTGCTTAAGCTGCCCGCCAGCATCAACTACGCCAAATTCAGGCTGTCCATCTCAAGCGTGGGCAGCGGCGGCACTAACCCTTATCTTACCGCCTATAATTATTCTTCCGCCGGCAGCCTGTATAGCGGCGGCCTGGAGAACCCCTCTCTGCTGGCCAACCCCAACCTCCGTCCCCTTCGCACCATCACCTATGAGACGGGCTTCAATGTCAGGATGTTCAGAAGCCGGTTGAATGCCGATGTAGCCTTGTACACAGGTAATACGAAGGACCAGATCCTCCAGCGCATCATCGATCGTGCTTCCGGCTACGGCCAATCCCTTATCAATGCGGGGAAAGTCAACAATAAAGGCATCGAATTAGCCCTGAACGGGACGCCCGTCACATCAAAGAATGGTATCACATGGACCACCGGCGTTGTATTCTCCGCCAATCAGAATAAGATCGAGCAGCTGGCAGACAGCTCAGTAGTGCTGTACAACGGTCCTGTAGGCGGCGGCCAGATCGTAGCCAAGGTAGGCGGCAGTATGGGTGATCTGTATGGAAAAGGCTATGTACGCGCTCCGGACGGACAAGTGGTGTATGACGCCAATACCGGTTTTGCATTGATCTCGCCGGATGTGAAATACCTGGGGAACACGATACCCAAATGGAAGCTGGGTTTTACCAACGATTTCCAGTACAAGCAGTTCCACCTGCACCTTTTATTCGATGCGCAGTACGGCGGCATAGCGCATTCGCTGATGCACTACAAGCTGGCTGAGCAGGGTAAGGTACCGGAAACCCTTCCCGGCAGATACAATGGCATCATCGGGAATGGGGTAGTGCAGGATGCCGGTGGAAAGTACAGCAAGAATAATGTCGTCGCCACCGATGTGGACGAGTACTATCGCAGTCATTATGGCGCCGACAATGCCGAAGGCAGTGTATTCCGGACCGACTTTGTCAAATTCAGGGAAGCCCGCATCGATTATACCGTCAGTCCCCGGATCACCAGGAAACTGGGTCTGCAGCGTGTGGTCGTCGGTGTATACGGACGCAACCTGTACATCTGGTCAAAATGGCCCATGTTCGATCCTGAGTTCGGCACGTTGAACGGTACAGATATCATACGGGGTTTTGAGATCGGCCAATTCCCGTCCACCCGTACCATGGGCGCTAACCTGGTTATTGGATTCTAATACTTTTATAATGAAGAAGATTATTTATAAGATCACGGGTGTTGCAGCGATATTCAGCATCACGCTCTCATCCTGCACGAAAGGTTTTCAGGAACTGAATACCGACCCGAATAATACGCCCCAGGCATTGCCGCAGCAGCTGCTGGCCCCCGCACTGGTCGGCGTCGTGTCAAATAATATGCTGCGCAACCGCGACTTCAACAATGAGCTGATGCAGGTGACGGTAAATCCCAGCGACGCGGAAGGACAGGTGTTCCGGTATGATTTCCGGTCCAACTGGTCCGACAGGTTCTACAATAACTGGTATACCGAGCTCACCAACTTCAAGGATCTCTATAAGATAGCCAGCGAGGAGGTGACCTACAACAAATCCTATATGGGTATTTCCCTCATCTGCCAGTCATGGATCTATTCCATCCTGACGGATACTTATGGGAATATACCTTACTTTCAATCCATCCTTGCGAAGGACTCCGGCAATTACCAGCCGGCCTTTGACACGCAAAAGGACATCTACCTGGATCTATTCCGGCAGCTGGAACGGGCCGATACCTTATTGTTGGCGGGCACAGCCATCGCGGGCGCCAGTGATCCCGTGTATGGAGGCAATATTACCAAATGGCGCAAGTTCGGCAATTCATTATACCTGCGCTTGCTGCTGAGGGTCTCCGGTAAGGCAGAGGTCGCCGGGGACTGTATCAAAAAAATAAAGGAGATCGTAGAGGACAGCACAACCAAATATCCTATCATGGCCACCAACGATGAGTCCGCCATCCTGAGATGGACGGGCGTTGCTCCTTACACTTCCCCTTATATCGCGGTGAGGGAGCAGGACTTCAGGGCTCCGGGCCTTGCCAGCTTCTTTATCGATCACCTGGTGACATGGCACGATCCCCGTATCGATATACCGACGTATGGAACGAACGGCTTCAACCGGTGGGATATAGCCCCCTATTCAGGCGCATATGAAGGCATCCCCAGCGGCTATTCTCCCGGCTCCAATCCCGTAAAGAAATCCTATTTCTATTCTACTACTTCTGCCCAGAACATGCAGACAGAGCCATTGACGGGCATGATCATGAATTATTCCGAGCTGCAGTTCATCCTTGCCGAATCTGCGGTCAAAGGCTGGATCAGCGGTTCTGCGGAAGCTTATTATGACAGTGCTGCTTCCGCCAGCATCAAGCTTTGGCTGCCAGGCTGGAATGTGAAAATAACGGACTTCCTTTCCGCGGCTGACATGGAGTGGGATGAAGGCGCCTCGCTGGACGAAAAGATGGAGAAGATCCATTTGCTGAAATACTATGCACTCTTCCTTGCCGACCTGGAGCAATGGTTTGAGTACAGGCGCACCGGCCACCCGGTGTTGCCAAAGGGGCCGGGTCTGAGGAACAACGGAATGATGCCGGCCCGTATAATGTATCCCGTATATGTACAATCTACCAACCCCACCAGCTATAAAGCAGCCGTGGCCGCACAAGGTCCCGATGTGATCTCTACACAAGTGTGGTGGCAAAAGCCCTAAAAATAAAAATATGAAGTACTTAATAGCACTTTTTCTTCTCATCTCACTAACATACGGCTGTAAGAAAACCCCCTATCCCGGCGCTACGCTGAGCCCTGTCATAGGTATCCTGGATATAAAACATCTCTATAAAGGAAAGGATGTCACTTTGACGACGGTGAACATGACCGGCGCCCACCAGATCACGGGTGTAGTCGTTTCGGATCATTCCGGCGGCAATTTACCCAAAGGCTTATTGGTGTTGCAGGACAGCCGCCGCCTGGCCTTGCTGCGGGGCATTTCCATCTCCATTGGGGATGCTGCCGCCAATTATCATCCCGGAGATTCCGTTGTCATCGAAGTGGAAGGCGGTGTATTGAAAAGAGTGGACGGCATCCTCGAGATCACGGGCATTTCCGGCAGCGCCGTCACAAAGGTCTCTTCCGGGAATGTCATCCCACTCAATCGCGTGACCAATAATCTTTTACTGGCCAAACCGGAAGATTATGAGAGCACGCTGGCTGTGGTGGTTAAAGGAGGTTTCGACCCTTTGCCGGCGCCTACGGATGTATTGTCGGGAGATAAGCCGATGAACGACGGCTTTGGCGACATTACCCTGCACACGGACCCCAATGCTTCATTTGCAAATACACAAGTCCCCATCATCGCAAATTTTTATGGGATAACTTTTAATAAGTTCGGAACAGAGGGGCAGCTGGTGCCACAGTTCTATATGCGTACCGGAGATGACGTTGTGGTGCTGAGCTCGACCATCGAGATTGCGCCCGTGGTGATCACAGGCTTTCTGAATGACCCTTTTAATGACCCTACTGGTGACGATGGCAATTATGAATACATTCAGCTGCTGGCTACCAGGGACATCGATTTCGCGGCCACCCCTTTTGCGCTGGTGACTACCAACAACGCCAATGCGTCCAAACCCGCCGGCTTCCCTGCCAACGGATGGGCCACCGGGGTCGTACGTACATATAAATTCAACCTGGATGCAGGCGTTGTGACAAAGGGAAGCTTCTTCTATGTCGGCGGTACATCGAAGATGATCAATGGCGCCCAATCCACTAGCATGGAGGCTTCTACCTGGATAGGCTCTTTCAATTACAAAACCATGGATGGCAAAGGCTTCGGCTCCAAGACCAGCAATTTATTGGCCAATAGCGGCAACGCATTCGGCATGGCCGTGTTTGCGGATTCTGCAGTGACGGTGAATTCACGCCCTGTCGATGTGGTCTTTATATCCACCGGCGGCAGCCTGTTCACCGCAGGCCCGCCCGCAGCAGGCTATCGCATCACCAATACTGATTTCTATGATGTCATAAATCCCATCACCCTGGAAAATCAGCCATTTTACAGACAGGGGTCCAATACGCTTAGCTTTTCGTATGTTACGGGCCAGGGAAATTTCAACAAGCTGGGCGGCGTCTACAGCGCCACGCTGGGCCGGTGGAAGAAAGCCAGGGCCCAGAACAATATCCTGCTCAGCAAGACTTCCACTATTACGGATATAGAAGGAGAAGGGTCTACAACGCTCAAATAAAAAAATATGCTCAACAGAAGAAGTTTTATAAGGAACATTGGATTTACAGGGTCATTGCTTACGGTACCTTCCGCCCTGTTGAAGGCCAGTCCCGCGCCTCATGTTTCAGATCGCACTTTAAAAGGGCGGGTATACAGCCGGGGGAAGGGGATCGCCGGCGGGGCCGTCACCGATGGAACATACATCGTCCGGACGGACAAAGACGGCAGGTATGAATTGATCAGCAGCGCTGCGGCTGAGTTTGTCTATATCAGCGTACCGGCAGGATACGCTATTCCCGAAAAGAAGTGGATCGCATCATTTTACAGGCCGTTGGGGAAGAGTGGTTCCAATGAAAATGATTTCGAACTGGAGAAACTGGAGACAGACGATCGCAAACATAATTTCGTCGTGTGGGCGGACACGCAAATGATCTCGAAAAAGGACGTGGAGCTGTTGATGAGCCAGCCCGTGCCCGACCTGCAGGCAGTTGTGAGATCTTATCCGAAAGGGACGCTATGGCACGGCATCGGCTGCGGTGACCTGGTATGGGACCATTTTGAATTATTTGAAGACTACCGGCAGGCCATCGGGCTATGCGGTATCCCCTTCTATAATGTCATCGGCAACCATGACATGGACCTGGATGCAAGGAGCGATGACGGATCGGATGCCACTTTTAAAAGCCAGTTCGGACCTACTTATTATTCCTTCAACAGGGGCGAGGTCCATTATGTCGTATTGGATGATGTATTCTTTATAGGCGTCGACAAGAAATACATAGGCTATATTACGGAGCGCCAGCTGCAGTGGCTGGAGCAGGACCTGGCAATGATAAAACCCGGCAGCACCGTGGTCGTAAGTCTCCATATTCCCACGAACACCGGCCTTGCAAGAAGAGAGAAGAGAGAAGAAGAGCTGGGCGGCACAGTCTCCAACAGGAAGCAGCTATATAAATTACTGGCGCCCTACAAAGCGCATATCATGAGCGGCCATACACATTTCTCCGATAATTGGGAAGAAGGGGATATTATGGAGCATAACCATGGCACCGTTTGCGGCGCCTGGTGGACAGGGCCTGTTTGCAGCGATGGTACACCCAGTGGGTACGGAGTTTATGAGGTCGACGGCGCTGAGATCAGGTGGCATTATAAATCCACCGGGATGCCTAAAGAGAAACAGCTGCGCGTATATGCCAAAGGGCGTGCAAAGGAATATCCGGACGAGATCTCCGCCAATGTATGGAACTGGGATCATAAATGGAAGGTGGAATGGTTTGAGGACGGCGCGCTGAAAGGACCGATGGAGCAGCGTGTATCCTTCGACCCCTGGGCTGTGGAGCTATATGCCGGTCCGGAGCTTCCCAAAAAACATAAGTTCGTAGAGCCGACGTTGAATGATCACATGTTCTTTGCCAGGCCTTCGGCAGGCGCCAGGCAGATCATGGTACGGGCGACGGACAGGTTTGGGAATGTATTTGAGGAGACGTTGTCTGTATAAGTTAATTTATTCCCCTATAAAAAAGTGGAAATAAGACATTTCACTTAGCCGCCAAAGGATAGATCTGAGACTAGGTATGAGGACGTACTTATCCTTATAACCATCTGTATATCAAGGCCTGAAAAAATTACCTATAAACCTTGATTTCTAAGTCTCTGACTGCCAGTTTATTGGTTTTCGCCCCTAATTTTGACAGTACTTTATTCAATGAAAAACCGTTAATATTATGTCCGTAATCCGTAATTCCCGATACCCTAATTTGAAAACTATGAAACACGTAGATTTCCTGTATTTCAATGTCTACAACTATTTCTACAGGATCAGCCAGCTGAGGCCCAGTTTTAATCCCCGCATGCAGACAATGTATTTATTTTCCCTTGGTTCAGGGGGATGGATCCTATTGCTGGAGTCGCTTTATTTACACCTGATCAAGCATGGCCGTTTTGCATCGAAAGGAGAATCCACTTGTTTTGCCATTGCTATCTACATGCTGACGGCGGCCCTCTTCCACTACATTTTTATCATCAAGGATCGCGACCAGAAGATCTTTGGTAAATATGAAGGGCAGTCCCATAAGAGCCGGAATAGTCGCTGGCATCTGGCAGTTTCTATCAGTGTTTTGTTCCTGCCTTATATTGGACTGATGGCCCTTGCTATTATTTTTCCAAGGCACTAGGATGTCTATATTGAGTAGTTCCCGGATGGAAATTACTCCATGAATGCCAGAACTCCTGGTAGGATTGTACAGCCTGCAACTGCTGGTCTTTCAGCGTGCCGGCTGTACATTTTCCATTTAAGGTCCAGGTAGATCCTGTATTGCTGTCCTTTATGGATGTACTTCCCGGGACTTTTTCGAACTGAAGCACCTCACCCCGGACAATCCTGTTCCATACATAAAAAGTAGTGGAATCAGGACCCAGCAATAACAACACCGGCGTATGGCCGACAGTATCCTGGATCAAAGGATGGCTGATCAGGTCATTCCAGTCATAAGCTTTTTCATCCTCCTTTGTTGCAACGCCTACGACCCAGGATTTCATTTTCCATGATCCGGAATCCCTTTTTTCAAGGCTTCCTTTAATGGTCCCTTTATCATAGTCAGCCAGGTCCTCATATTGCTTTTTATAGACCGTGTCCGGCTGAAGGATCTTTGTATCCGGATGTTGTGAGATCCAATCGCTGAGCGTGGCCTGCGAAGAAGGGATCTCCACGAGCCGCTGGCTTTTCAAGGGCCCCGCAATCGATACGCCGGTGGCCTGCTGCCACCAGCTTTTTGTCGTTGCGTCTTCAAACATGGCGTTGAAGTGGTCCATACCCACCAGCCGGAATGTTTCGCTCCTGCCATTCACCATCGGATTGAAAACCCTTCCTGTTCTGCAAACAGTACAGTAAGTGATCATGACCGGTGTATTCCCCACGGTATCCCTCACCTGGTGATGATAGCCGATGACCTGTACCGGGTAAGCCCTGGATTCCTCGTTAATAGTGAGGCCGATGACCAGTTTGTTCAAAGGAATGGTATTGGTCGCCGCATCGGCAAACCTGATCGTTCCTGGCTGATAGAACATCTTGTCGGCCTCAAATCGGAAATTGAAGAAATAGAAAACAACGGCATAGAGCACAACTACCACCGACAGCAGGACCCTGGACCAGGTCTTTCCTTTCACCAGGTAGCCATACAAGGGGAAAATGACCAGGAGCAGCCCAAGCAATCGGAGATACAATCTGTTCCTGTCGATGAAATATGCGAGGTCGATAGTGTTCCTGCGCTGGCTGCCGGGGAAAGGCATGATGAAGTATACCCGGAGGATCTCGATGGCAAATAAGAGGATAATACCGATGACTAGTAGCAAGCGTTTCATGAGTTAATTTACAGATTTACTTCGTACGGACCTCAGACGGCTATTGAATTTTTATTATCTTACGCCCGGTATAAACTGAATCCCTGTATGAAGCGCCTTTCTGCGTCTGCCTTATTCCTGACGGTTCTCCTGTTTTCGTGCAAAAAGGATAATGATCCAACCCCGCCGCCTCCGGTCGGGAGCATGAATATCAATCTGTTGATCGCTCCGAATACACTAAATGAAGAGATCATTATCAGTGAAAGTAATGGGAAAGTATTGCTGGATACGGTGGCAAGGATCAAAACTTCCCTCGTGGCTACGCTTAGGACGAATGAAACCTTGCTTGACTTTACCGATATAGGCTACGACACTGCCAGTGACAGATACATCATTACTACTTACAAGGGGGTCGATCCATCTCGTTGGGTTTCAATGTTCAGGACGGATTACGCCATCCCCATTGACCCTCTCCCTTCAAGAAGAGCGGCAATGTATTATAAGAACGTCCCTCCTGTTTCGTTCGCTTATTTAAGGCTCAGCGATTTTATCAGCAGTGGTTCTGACTCATGGGTGACAGGACCCGGGACACTGAGCCTGAAATATACGCAGCATGGGTCCAATAACTATCTGTATACGCTTTTTCCCTTGTCGGGACTATATAATTTTCATATACCTCAAGGACTTGACGATACCATAGACCTGGCACATATAGACACGGCCGTTATGTTGAATTTCAACAAGGCGAGCGACTATACCATGCAGCCTACCAATCTTTTTGGTTTTATGGATACAACAGATTTTTCGAAGATAGTTTGGCTATGGTCGGGACCATCTACTACTTCCGGGCTGCCGGATGTTGAATATCCTAAAAAGCTTGTCCAGAAATATGAACTATTCGCCGCTGCCACAAATAATAACCGCGGGTACGCCCAATATTATAGCTACGCCGATTCTGTACCATCGACATTGCCATTTCCGGATGAATCTTTCTATAGCTTGTCCGCCTCGCAGTACAACAACTTCAGTGTTTCATTCCACGGCGCTCATCCCTCTTATTATTCCACCATCTGGAACCAATCCAATAAGATCAACTGGAGAATTTTTGCTTCACCGGATTCCACCAGCCTCAACCCTCAGAAATTATTAAGTTCCCTGAATAGTATCACGTTACGTGGAAAGGATGTATCCAATCTGACGCTGACCTCATTCCAGTTTGAGAATGTTAAGGGAATGGACTATGCAGGCTTTTTCACGTATGAACACGATCCGGCGCAGGTTAGGTCAAAAAGAGTTATCACGGCAGCCTCATTTAATAAATCGTTTTGAGGAAAGCATTGCCCACCACAAACTCGCATGACTTAAGCCCGGACAAACATTAATACATAAAATAATACCAACCAATGCCTTCTGGCATTTATCCTATTTGCCTGGCAAAAGAATTGCGGTAATTTATTTTATTAGTTCACCTCTAAAACGATTGTTATGCAAAATTCAGATCAACCTATCCGGCCGACAGACAAGAATAAAGGCGATCAATCTGCTGTTGAGCAACAGCAAAAAGAGCAAACTGGTAAAAAACCATCTCCTGAGAACATGTCCGGATCGCAGAATGCCCAGCAGGGCGACGAGGCAGACCAGCAGGTAACGGGAAAGAGTCAGCACATCACCAATAATGATGGTGCGCCGGTGAATGCCTCGCGTGATACCCAGGACCCGCAGAATATGTGGGGGCCGGAACGAAAAGGACAGCAGGGACAAGGACAAGGAAAACAGGGAGAGGGACGAGAACAAGGTAAACAGGACATGGATAAGACAGGCAGCAGCCAGCAGAAAGACCAATGGTCCAAAAAGGATAAAGACCAGGAGCAGGACCAGCAGAAGAAAGGGAATAAAGGCAAATAATCATTAATTAAATCTTCCATGTGTAAAAGTGACCAAGCCAACGGCTTGGTCACTTTTTTGTTATCTATTTTTAAGCTGACGTAGCAATGCAGTAGCTCATTTGTTGGAAAAAGTTTAGCACAACGATATTTTGGCGGTGTCAAACGGTTCACAAATTTTAACCTCACCGAACTAAATGCTTGTTGTATGAACGCAAAACTTCTGCTGCACATTCATGTACTGCTTTTTTTTAATTTTCTCATTTTAACGACCCCCACTTTTGCTCAAAACCGGACAGTAACAGGTACAGTTACTTCCAAAGTCAACGGTCAGCCACTTCCCGGCGCCACCGTCTCGGTGAAAGGGACAAGGGTCGCAACCACTACGGGAACTGATGGCAGCTTCAGGCTCAATGTCCCCGAGGCAGGAAAGATCCTGACCATCTCTTACGTCGGCATGGCCAGCCAGGACATCAATATCCCGGCTTCCGGCGCCGTCGATGTTTCACTGGAACAGACGGCCTCATCCAAAATGGATGAAGTCGTGGTAGTAGGATATGGCACACAACGGAAAAGCGTCGTCACTGGCGCCATCTCCAGCGTAAGGGCGTCCGATCTTGAGAATCAGCCGGTTGTCAGGGTGGAGCAAGCCCTGCAGGGCCGTACATCCGGTCTGACGATCTCTTCCGTTTCCGGTCAGCCGGGCGCTGCCTCGACGGTGCGCCTGAGGGGGTTCACCTCTTTCGGCAATGATAAGAACAACCCGTTGTGGGTAGTCGATGGCGTGGTCATCGACAACGGAGGCATCGGTTATCTCAACGAGGACGATATCGAATCCATCGAAGTACTGAAAGACGGCGCTTCGGCAGCCATCTATGGTACACGCGCCGCTGCCGGCGTCATCCTGATCACCACCAAAAAGGGTAAGTCCGGGGCTCTCCGGATCAACTATTCCGGATTTTATGGTACCCAGGCGCCCGGCAAAAAGGTGACCGTGGCAAACGCCGTGCAATATGCTACGTTGCGCAACCAGTCATTACGGGCCGCGGGTAAAGCTGCCGCCTTCGCCGATTCAAGCATTTTCGGGGCCGGAACAGACTGGCAGAAACAGATCTTTAATTACAGCGCGCCAAAAATGAACCATGAGCTCAGCATCAGTGGCGGTACGGACAAGTCCACTTTCTTTACCTCATTTGGCTATAATGATATCAAAGGTGTGATAGCTACCCCTATTTCCAAATGGAGGAGGATGAACTTCAGGATCAATACCCAGTTCAAGCCGGCCTCCTGGCTCAGCTTTGGAGAGAACGTGGGTTACAGCTATGGCAAGAACAGCGGGGTAGGTGAGGTCAACCGCGAATTTGGCGGTATCGTGAACTCGGCGCTTAATCTCGACCCTATTACCCCGACCATTATTACCGATACAGCTAAGCAGAAGAGCTTTTATCCCTGGAACAATGCCACCAACCTGGCTGCGGCCACCAGGGACCCTTCCGGCAGGCTGTATGGCATATCACCTTATGTGGGACAGGAAATAAAGAACCCGCTGGCCATCATCCACAACAGGCTGGGAAACTATGCATGGGACCACAACATTGTCGGTAATGCATTTGTCGATATCACTCCGGTGAAAGGGCTTGTCATCCATTCTTCCCTGGGGACTAAAATAGCTTTCTACGGATCAGAATCATTTAGTCCTTCCGTTTTCTATAACAACTCTACGTCCATCGGTCAGACGAATATCAACAGGCAGGAGAACTGGATCATCAATTGGAATGTGGAGAACACCATCTCCTATAACAGGATCTTCGACAGGCACAATATTACTTTATTGGGCGGATGGGGAGAATACAAGGACGGCAATACCCGGGGCGCTACTGTGCAATACAATAATATTTATGCCAATTACTTTGACCAGGCCTCGTTCCGTTTTACCACCCTCCCGCAGGACAGGCAGAACAGCAGCGGCTCCGATGGGACAGATCACCGGATCAACTCCCTCTTCTCACGTCTCCAGTATAACTATGATGAAAAGTACCTGCTGACCGCCCTCATCCGCCGGGATGGGTCTTCCCGGTTTGGGTCCGACAACAGGTTTGCTTACTTCCCCTCCGTGTCTGTTGGATGGGTGCCCACAAGAGAGTCCTTTTTCCCGGCCAGCAATGTGCTGAATAACCTGAAGATCCGCGCCAGCTATGGCGTCACCGGTAACGACGGCATCGGCGACTTCGCTTATGTCACCACGGTAGATCCGGGCGGCCAGCGTAACTATTCTTTCGGAACCACCGACGCCGTTTACCTGGGCTTCAGTCCCAGCGGACCTGCCCGCGCCGATCTGAAATGGGAAGAGACCCGTCAGACCGACATCGGACTGGATGCCGTCCTGCTGAACAGCCTGACATTTACGGTGGATGTATATAAAAAGAAAACGGTGGGGATCCTTCAAAATCCCACCATCCCCGCCTATGCAGGTTACGGCAGCTTTGCCCAGAACTTCGATGACATAGAAAATACGGGCCTGGAATTGGAGCTGGGTTATAAGAAAAAGATCGGCGAGCTTAATTTCGGCGTCAATGGGAACATCTCTTTCTATAAGAACAAGGTGACGAAAATGATCCCCGGGCAAAAGTTCATCGAGGACAACAGCGCCACTTTCCAGACCCTGGGTAATATCACCCGCACCGGTCTGGGCCTTCCTTATCAGCAATTCTATGGTTACAAGGCCCTGGGCGTCTTTCAAACCCAGGACGAGATCGATCACTATACGGGTCCCAATGGAAATAAGCTGCAGCCCAATGCTAAGCCCGGCGATATGAAATGGGCCAACCTCAATGGCGACAACACCATTGGAGTGGACGACCGTACTTACCTGGGTAATCCCAATCCTACGGTGAGCTATGGTCTGACCATCAACCTGGGATACAGGAACTTTGACTTTGTCGTATTCGGCAGCGGCTCCGGCGGTAACAAGATCTTCCAGGGACTGCGGAGATTGGATATTGGCACGGCCAACTATACGAAAAAATATTTCAATGCCTGGACGGCTACCAATACCAACACCAATGTAGCAAGGCTGGTGGACGGCGACCCGAATGCCAACTACTCCAGGATGTCCAGCTTTTATCTGGAAAGTGGAACTTTCTTCCGGCTCAGAACGATCCAATTGGGTTATACATTTCCCAAAGCGCTTACCAGCAGGTGGGGCATGAAGAACTTACGTGCATATGTATTGAGCGAGAACCTCTTTACCATCACGAAGTACAGCGGCTATAACCCCGAGATCGGCGTAAGCCCTGACTCGGGCGGCGGCGCACAATATGGCATTGATCGCGGTACCTATGTACAGCCCCGCGCTTTCCTGGTTGGTGTAAATGTTGGATTCTAATAACTACTTAAACAAACAGTCATATGAAATCGAAGAATCTTGTATACATAGCAACGCTTATAGTAAGCCTGCAGTTTATAAGTTCCTGTAAAAAAGAACTGGACGTCAATCCTCAAAACCGGATCCCCATCGGCGACTTTTATAAAACCCCCGCAGATGCATTTGCGGCCCTGGTCGCAGTGTATGACCGGTTTGCATTTCAGAGCGGTGGTCTCTATGACAAGGCGGCGATCATGGATGTGGCGGGCGATGACCAGCTGGCCGGAGGCGGCGGCGCAACGGATATCAATGACCTGCAGGTAATGCAGCTGTATACACTGAGTCCCACCACAGGCCCGCAAGCCTATTTATGGAGCAGGGGCTATTCGGGCATCTACCGCGCCAACGTGCTGCTGTCGAAACTGGGTGACTGTCACCTGGACGCCGCCACGCTGGCCAGGTATACCGCAGAGGTCAAGACCATGCGCGCCGCATTTTATTTTGACCTGGTGACTTTTTTCAGGAATATTCCTTTGATCGAAGGCACCGTATCCATCGACAGCCTGTATTCTGTCGTGCAGACTACGCCAGATAAAATATATGCCTATGTGGAGAAAAACCTCACCGAGGCCATTCCCGACCTGCCTGTAACGGTCCCCGTAGCCACAGAGGGCGGTCGCCTTACCCAGGGCAGCGCCAAAGCGATCCTTGGTAAGGTGCTGTTATATGAAAAGAAATGGCAGGCGGCCGCCGACCAGTTTGCGGATGTCAATGGCGCCAATCCCGGTGTGGATCCTTCCATCTATGGCTATAAATTGCTGGCGAACTACGCCGATCTGTGGAACCCTTCCAAAAAATTCAATTCGGAGTCGGTAGTGGAGTTCGTTCATAGCAGCAAGTCCAATGGCGGCTGGGCCGATGCCGGCGCTTCCGAAGGCAACTTGCTCTGTATCACGACGGGGCCAAGGTCCTATTCACAGGTGAAGGCCACGGCTCCTGATTATTTTTCCGGCTACAGCTTCCTCGTCTTTACAAAGGACTTTGCCCAGAATGTAATGCATGGCGATCCAAGGTATCCCGCAACTGTTGCGGACCTGGACAGCTTAAAGACGAACGGGATAGCCAACTACTCGGCAGGATATAACAACACCGGCTATTTCCTGGGTAAATTCATCGGCCGCGTATCCGCCAAAGCCGCCAATACCCCTGAGCTGAACTTCAGCCAGGATGAGTATGAGGTCCGGCTGGCAGATACGTACATGATGGAAGCAGAGGCCCTGATGAATGCAGGCGCCGATGTAAGCGCCGGCACCAGGGCCTATCGGCTGTTGAATGCCGTCAGGGCACGCGTAGGCCTGGCGGAAGCAGCTGTTACCCAGGACAACATTGAAAAGGAAAGAAGGCTTGAGCTGGCAGGCGAAGGGCAGCGCTGGCCGGACCTGGTACGCTGGGGAAAGGCCGCTGCCGTGCTGGCCTCAAAAGGGTTTGTCGCACACAAGCATGAAATATTCCCCATTCCTCAGGCAGAGCTCAATAATACGAAGCTGGTGCAAAACGATGAATGGAAATAGTTTTCATGCGGTACCTTAGGATCATTATCGTCACAAGCATGCTTATGGCTCTGACGGTCTTTTTTTCAAGATGTTTCAATAGTAGTTCAATTGTAAGCAGCGACCCAAGAGGCGATCAGTATGCAGGCGCAAATACGTGCATGAGCTGTCACCAAAGTGAATGCAGCTCGTATACCCATAGCAATCATTACAGGACATCATCGTCCGTCAATGTTGAGCGCCTGAAAGAACTGATCGCCTCTTCATCCCGGGATCGGCTGTATTACTCCGACTCCGGTGATGTCCGCGTGGAAGAGCGTAATGGCGGCCTGTTCCAATCCCTCTTTTCTGATGGCAAAAGAACAACATCCGGAAAGCTCGACATCGCTTTCGGTTCGGCTGAAAAGGCACAGACCTATGGCTACTGGAAGGATGATAAGCTTTATCAGCTCCCCCTTACTTACTACACCAGTATGCATGCCTGGGCGAATAGCCCCGGGTTTTCCCCCCGGCACGCAAGATTTGAAAGGACCATCGGGGTTCGCTGTTTCGAATGTCATGCTGCCTATGCCAACAGAGTGATACAGCAGACAGGGGCGCTGACCACTGTAGAAATCCTGGACAAGACCTCCATCGTGTATGGGATAGACTGTGAAAGATGTCATGGCCCTGCCCTGCAGCATGTAAAATATCAGCAGGAGAACCCGGCCGTCAGAACGGCAAAGTACATCGTCCCTATAAAGTCCCTGACCCGGCAGCAACAGCTGGATGTTTGCGCCGTATGCCATTCAGGGAATGACCGGGAAACGCAAAGGTCCCTTTTTGCTTTTGCTCCCGGCGACACTTTATCCCATTTCTATTTCCCGGATTTTGCGGCAAATAACAGCGAACCCGATGTGCATGGCAAGCAAATGCAACTGCTCCAGTCAAGCATTTGCTATGCAAAGACGGCGATGACCTGCACCACCTGTCACTCCCCGCATACGCCGGAGGTGAAGGACAACAGGCTGACCGGCTTTGTCGCCATATGCATGGACTGCCACCAGGGCTCCAGCCATGCAACGGATATCCTGAAAGACAATGAGCAAAAGCAAAGGGATTTCAACCTGGCCGGCGCAAACTGTATCGATTGCCACATGCCGTTACAAACTTCTAAAACTATATACTTTAATAATGGAGGGGGGGCTAAAGACATTCCTTACCTGATCAGAACGCATAAAATTGGAATTTATAAATAGCGGTATATTCGTTCATTAGGCATGATGAAACACATGATAAAACCGAGCTTGATTATTTTGCTGGCGCTGCTTGCTACTACACATGTTCCTGCCCAGAATGGCATCCTGATCCCGGAGATCATCAACTACTCTAAAAAAGTGTATGAATCCGGCAACCAGAACAGGGCCGTTGACCAGGACAAGAGAGGACTGCTGTATTTTGCAAATGACGATGGCCTCCTGGTCTTTGACGGCAATTACTGGAAAACCTATCCCTTACCCAACGGCAGCATCGTCAGGTCCCTGAAAGTCGCTGATGACAGGATCTACATTGGCGGACAGCAGGAGATCGGTTATTTCTTTTTTGACAGGAAAGGAGGTCTGTCCTACCAGTCCCTGAAACAGCTGATACCACCCGGCGAGACTGAGTTCAGCGATGTCTGGCATGTAGTGCAGGTCGGTAGGGACATCTTCTTCCGGAGCAACAAAAGGATCTTCAGGTACCACGATGGCAGGATCACTGCATTTAAAAGCATCAACTGGGGATTCCTTGGCGTAAGCAGGGGGGTACTGGTCGGACAGCAATATGAGAAAGGCCTCGTTCAGTTCAAGGACGGGCAATGGCAGCCCCTCGGCAATAAACTTGATTTTTCGAATGATAAGGTTTCTGTAAGGAGCGTTTCCGACTTTGGGGCGCATGATATTTTATTAACGACTTTGAAAAACGGCCTGTATATCATCCACGATAATACCATCAATAAATTTGAAAACCCATCCACCGCCATGCTTGCGTCGGAGATCATACATGCTGCGCAAGCCATCGATACTTCCCTTACCGTCATTGCCACCCGCCTGGGCGGTTATTATGTCATCAATACCAGGGCCGGGATCGTACAGCACCTGACCAAACAGGAAGGACTCCAATCCAATACGGTGAATACGGCTTTTGTAGACAAGGAAAAGAATATCTGGCTGGGGCTGAACAATGGCATTGACCTGGTCGTCTATAATAGCCCTGTCAACCATATTACCCCAAATCATGAAAATAAGAGTCCCGGCTATTCCGCCGCCATCTGCGACAACCAGCTCTACATCGGCACGGGTGTAGGACTGTATAATGTACCGCTCGGCCCCGGCAACGATATGAGTGGTATGCAGAAAAGTCTCAGCCTGGTGAAGAACGGCAACGGCATCATCTGGGGGCTTTCCGTGGTCAATAACCAGCTGCTGGTGGGACGGAATGACGGCGCTTACGTGGTCAGCAACAACAGCTGCATACCATTGGACACTTCCACCGGTTTCTGGTTCTTTCAACCCATGGATGCCCGGGAGCCCTGTCCACGTGTGATCGCCGGCACATACAATGGCGTCAACCTGTATCATTTCGCAGCCGGCGCGTTCGTGAACCCGAAAATCCATACCTTCTTCGAATCGGCCAAATACACCGTCGTCAGTGGAGGCGATATTTGGGTTGCCCATCCTTACCAGGGCCTTTACAAGCTTTCTGTCAACGATACTGGCGGACTGGTGAATCAACCCTACAGGGACGTTCATAACCTGCTGTCATCCGGGCATAACCACCTTTTTAAGATCCGCGGTCAGATCGTATTGGCGACAAGGAAAGGGATCTTCTCATACGACAGCGCCATCGGCGATTTTAAGGAATCGGCATTCTTCAAAAAGCTCTTCGGCGCCGCGCCCCCTTCCTATTTAAGGGAAGACACCCAGGGGAATATTTGGTTCGTGGAAGGGAAAAAACCAGGGGTGGTGGATCTCTCATCGCCCGAAGCTCCTGTGCTCATTTATTTTTCCGAGCTCAACAACAGCATCCTGGGCAACGATGAGGAATTTATCTATCCCGTCAATAAGAACAACGTGCTGATAGCGGGAGAAATAGGGTTCTATCACATCGACTATGAGAAATATAAAAGGACGGACCATCGTATCGATGTCCTGCTGCGGACAGTAACCGCCTCTCATAAAAGGGACAGCACTTTGTTCGGCGGCTATCTTGCAGGGCAATCTTCAGGTGAAGCGGGCGACCTCGTTAAATTTCAGCATGACATCAGGTATAAATGGAATTCCCTGCATTTTGAATTCTCTTCGCCTTGCTTCGGCGGTATAGTGGAGTACAGCTGCCGGCTGACGGGATATGAAAAGGAATGGTCATCATGGTCCAGGAAGACCGAAAGGTCTTACACCAACCTGCCCGCCGGCAATTATATATTCCAGGTCAGGGCCAGGAACGACATTGGTCATCAGTCTTCGGTAAGCCAGTTCATATTCACCATTTCCCCGCCCTGGTACAATACCATTCTGGCGTATTTTATTTATGTGGTCCTGCTCACGGCCATTCTTTATTTCTTCTACAAGCGCCAGCAGAAAAAATACCTGCTCCAGCATGCCAACCGGCTCAGGAAGCAAAGGTTAAAATTCCAGGAAGAGCAGCAGCAGCTGCAGTATCAGCATCAGCTGGAAATTGAAAAGAATGAAAAAGAGATCATCCGGCTGAAAAATATCAAGCTGGAGGCGGAAGTAGAGCATAATAATGCACAGCTGGCCTCCAATACCATGAACCTGCTGCAAAAGCGCGAATTACTGAATAAGATAAAGGATGAAATAATGATCATCCAGGAAGAGCATGAGCCGGAAAAAAGAACAAAGAACCTGCGCAGGATCATCAAGATCATTAACGAGCAGCTGGAGAGCATCGATGATTGGGAGCGGTTCTCGCAGTACTTCGATAAGTCCAACAACGATTTCTTAAAGATCCTGAAAGAGAATCATCCACTGCTTACGGCCGCAGACCTCAAGCTTTGCGCTTACCTGAGGCTCAATCTGTCTACAAAGGCCATCGCTGACCTGTTGAACCTCTCTGTCCGGGGAGTGGAGAGCAGCCGGTACAGGCTTAGGAAAAAGCTCTCGCTGGCTAATGATATTTCTTTATTTGATTTCCTGGCGGCAGTCGGAAATACAGATCAACATACACCTTAAACAAACCACCGTGAAGAAAAGTATATCGCTTCTTGCAGTTCTGTCAATTTGTTCTATGCTCGTATCCGGCCAGGTCAACGGATTCCTGAAGGCAAAGGGAAAGGCGATCGTTGACGGCAATGGAAAGACATTTATCCTGAGGGGAATAGGGTTAGGCGGCTGGATGTTGCAGGAAGGCTATATGTTCCGCATCGGCGGCATCGGGCAGCAGCACCGCATAAAGGAGAAGATCGCCGAACTCATCGGCGATCGGAGAACCGCTGAATTCTATGACACCTGGCTGAAGAACCACACCACAAAAAGGGACATCGATTCATTGGCTGCCTGGGGTTTTAATTCCATCAGGCTGCCTATGCATTACGGGCTTTACACCCTTCCGGTGGAGGCAGAGCCGGCGCCGGGACAAAATACCTGGCTGACAAAAGGGTTTGAAATGACCGATAGCCTGCTGACCTGGTGCAAGGCCAATCATATGTATCTTATTTTAGACCTGCATGCCACTCCCGGCGGACAGGGGAATGATCTCAACATTTCGGACCGCGACTCTTCCAGGCCTTCTCTCTGGGAAAGCGAGGCCAATCAGGGAAAAACAATTGCACTATGGCGAAAGCTGGCTGCAAGATATGCCGGCGATCCGGCCATCGGGGGATATGACATCATCAATGAGCCCAATTGGGGCTTTGAAGATCCCAAAGACATCCGGGGTACAAAGGAAAAGATGAATAAGCCTTTGCGGACGCTGATGATGCAGATCACTGCCGCCGTCAGGGAAGTGGATACGGCGCATATCATAATTATTGAAGGGAATGGCTTCGGGAACAACTATAATGGCATCTTCCCGTTGTGGGATAATAATATGGTGCTGAGTTTCCATAAATACGGCAACTTTAATACCAGGGCCAGCATTCAAAATTTCCTTGACTGGCAGGACAAATACAATGTGCCGTTGTGGTTGGGAGAGTCCGGGGAAAATTCAAATACTTGGTTTACGCAGGCCATCCAGCTGGTGGAATCGAATAACATCGGTTGGTGCTGGTGGCCGTCGAAAAAGATGGGGATCAGCAATCCGTTTGAAATAAAAGTGACGCCATCGTACCAGCTGCTGCTGGACTATTGGCTGAAGAACGGCCCCAAACCCTCTGTCCCCGAAGCCACCGCTGCGCTGGACGAGTTGCTGCAGAATATTAGAATTGAGAACAATATCTATCATAAGGATGTCGTCGATGCCATGTTCAGGCAGGTGACTTCTGCTGAGGCAATCCCCTTTAAAGTACACAGGATAAAGAACGGGGCCGTAGTAGCGGCTGTCGACTATGACCTGGGCAGGAATGGCTTTGCCTATAAGGACAATGATACCGCCCGCTATCAGTATGTCTCTCCCCCGGTGCGTACGACGGGCAACCGCGGCGCCTCTTTCCGTAATGACGGCGTTGATATTCAGAAAGACTCGCTGGGCTACAGTGTCTTTAGCATCGAAGATGGGGAATGGCTCCAGTATACCGTGCATGTCTCCGAACCCGGCAGCTACAGGATCGTTTTTTCCTTTTCCGCAGCAGACAATGACGGCCGGTTCTCCCTTCTGTCCGATGGCAGACCATTGGCGGAAAATGTTTCCACGGGCGGCCAGTCTGTAGAACTAAAGAACATTCATCTTAAGGCCGGACTGAACAGGCTAAAAGTGGTAGCCGTTAAGGGAGGGTTTAATTTCAGGCAGATGCGGTTTGTCAGGAATTAGATATCTTGGCGGTATGAAATTACCCGTGACCTTGTTGCTGGCAGCTGTATCTATCCCTGCCTGGTCGCAAAAGGCAGCCCCTGATACTTCGGCAGACTGTGTGACTAACTGGAGAAAGAGCGAAAGCAAAGTTTATTCGATCGTCCATGAAAAGACGACTGTTGGCCCGGATATCCCTGGCAAACATTTTTCTTTTTCCTATGAGGCAAATATAACGGTGCTGGATTCCACGGCGGAGGATTATACGATCAAGTGGGTTTTACATGTACCCGAAAATGTTAACAAAGAGCTTATCGGGATACAGCAATTGCCGGTGTTTGAGGGGATGCAGATGATATTTAAGATATCTTCAGTAGGGACTTTTGTCGAATTGATCAATTGGGAAGAGGTGAGGGATGGTTATGTACAGCTGATGGAACTGTCGATGCCGAAAAAGAAAGACAGCGATTTGACTGGCGCGCCTGATAAGGCAAAGTCCCTTTTTGGCACAAAGGAAAGCGTTGAAGCTGCACTGATCAAAGAAATTCAACTGTTCCACCTGCCGTATGGCTATAAATTCACCACCAGGAAGGTGAGTGAAAACACACAGTTGTCAAATCCTTTGGGAGGCGATCCCTTACCAGCGCTGCAAACCTACCAGATCACAGAGCTTGATCGCCGGCAGGATCGTTTTACACTGAGTTTTCGGCAGGACCTGGATAAGAGTAGTTTCGATAAGTTGGTGGTAAGCGATACGAGCGAGTACCAGTTCATCTTATCCAGCGGCTGGATCCGGCGCCTGTATTACCTTCGGACGGCGGGCAGTGCGGCCCTCAAACAATCCGATGCTTATACCATTACGCTAAAAGACTGATCTACCGCCGCAATCCCACTTTCGGCTGCTGCAGCGCTCTCCAATGCGCCACATAATCCATGGCTTCCTGGAACGTAGTGATCCAAAATAGATCCCTGTTCTTCCGAAGATAATCCAGCAGGTCCTGGTGCGCCTTTGATGAAGTGGTGATATAGTCCCCGCCGATACCGTGGAACATGATGATGCCCATGCCCGAACGCTGCCGCACACTATCCACGAACCCGATCAATTTGTCGGCAGTGTCGGTGTTGTCAGCCACACCCATGGAAGGGACCCTGAAAAAGTCCAGGTGAGAGAAGTCGGTGATGACAGCGCTTGTATCACCGCCGATGCGCGCATATTTCACGAGGTTGTATTGCCGCAGCGTATCGACATAATCTATGCCCCCGACAGTCGTTTCCGTACAAGGGTAGGCATAGGTTCTGACACTTTTACCGTCCAGCGCAAACAAAAGATTGTTCATCACGTCTATCTCGCCGGCCATCTGTCCCGGCGTGTAATGATCGGAGAAGACGGGGTTGTCTTTTGAGCTTAAGCAGGGATGGAATAAACTGTGGTTAGCCAGCTCAAACCCTTTTTTTGCCAGCGCACGCCACCGGGGGATCGTATTATAATCGATATCGCATGTCAGAAAAAATGTGGCCTTAAATCCGGCATTCCGTAGCTGTGGGACAGCGACATCCAGCTGTGATTGCAAGGCGTCATCATAGGTCAGTACGATGACGGCTTTTTTATGGTTTGGCCATTCAATAGTTTGCGCTCTTGCAGCACAGCATGCAAATAGTCCTAACAGGTTCAAAATTTTCTTCATGGCGCCAGGGCGGCAGGTAGAACCGCCGGATTCAAAGATAACATATCCGGTACAAAGCACGCTATTGCCGGAAGCCCTGGTCCCTGAAGAGTTTTTTCGCCAGGCTTTCATCGTGCCCGTAAATGTCCTTTCTGAAGTCGACGACAGGCTGATCTCCTTTCCAGCATGTGAAATAGCAGATGAGGACAGCTGCGGGATCCTCTAGCTTAACGGTCGCCTCCTTGTTGGTAGCCAATATGCTATCTATTTTTTTATCATCCCATCCGGGCATGGGCTGTAGCAGGTATGTCGCAAGCTTTCTTGCATCGGCTACCCGGATGCAGCCATGGCTGTAAGCTCTTTCTGTCATGGAAAACAATTCTTTATGAGGGGAGTCGTGCAGATAGATATCAAAACTGTTGGGAAAAAGGAATTTCATTTGGCCCAGCTCGTTCATAGGCCCGGGCAGCTGCCGGACCACCGGCAGCCCGTTGCGCTTACCGGTAATCTCCATTTGATGCCGTTCGAGGTAGTGCTTATCTTTATCTATTTCCGGCAGCAATTCTTTTTCTACAATGGACGCCGGGACATTCCAATAAGGATTAAAAGATATCCTGTCCAGCATGCCTGAAAAAAGAACAGTGGTATGTCCTTCTTTTCCTACGACGATGTTCATGTCGAAAACATTCTGGTGTCCTTCCTGCAAATGCAGCACAAATTCCGGTATGTTGATCAAAATAAGCCTTTCATTTCCCTCCCGGCTGCCCGGGGGATGCGGAGGCATCCAGATCATCCGTTCCAGGTTCATCAGGATCTGCCTGATAGAGGTGATGATGGGGGTCTTCAGCTCACGAATGGTAGAAGGCCCAAGCTTTCCGTCAGGCTGTAGTCCATGCGTGGCCTGAAAGAGCTTTATCGCCTTTTCAAGCCGGTCATCGAATATTTCCGTCGTGTCTTTCGGGTCTGTGAACTCGCCCGTCAATCCAAGACGATGTTTTAGTACAGCGATAAAATGGCTTCGGGTCCCTTTTTTGTGACGTTTGGGGATGGGCGGAAGATCTTCCGGTTCGTGGGAGGATGCGAGGTCCATGTACGTTTGCAGCCGGCTTTTCAGCGCATCATACCATGGGTTCAACATGCTGCCCGACTTTTCATTTCCGGAGAGGATATCGGCAGCCATTTCCATGGGGTCTCTTTTCCTGGCAGGCACGAATCGCAGCAGCGCCATGGTCCTTTCCTGTTCGTCCGGATAGCGATTGGCCAGGTAAATGATAAATCTCCATGTCATTTGTAATTCCGTTCGCAATATGGAAGGGTCCGTGACCAACGGTCTCAGGGTATCGACGCTTTTTAACGAATCCAATTGACCATCCAGCCATTTGCGATGGGTACTGCTGTCCTTGTTGTAAGTATATAGTGTGGAAAAAGCCAGTGCCTGCTCGGTTAGTCCATCGCCGGCAAACCATGCGAACTGAAAGTTCCTGTTGTTATAGAAATTGCGGAAACATTGGGCCATGGTATCATTCAATGCCTGCTGGTCCATGAATGTTTCCAGCTTGCTGCTGTCAAGGAAGAGATCACTGTATGCATCGGCCGGATGGATTGCCGTGTTCCTGGGAATGACGATGCCTTTGCTGTTTTGTGGAGGAGATTGGCGGGCATTTTCATCTTGCTTTAGCCCTTTTTCATCTCGGTTTGGCTCCTTGTTCTTACAGCCGGAAACCAGGAGGATGACATACAACAGCAGATTCGCAAGGAGTTGCCCACCTTTACACGACATGGCAAGTCATTTAGGTCGTGTGTAAAAAAACCATGCCAGCCTGGTTTAGGGGCAGACAACCATAACAGGCTGGGGAACCAAACGGTATTCCGGAATGGGGATACTTTCCGGCACGGCGCAGCCCGGGTATTGGAACAGGACAATGCACCGATGTGCCTCCGGATGATACGCCTGTACGATCGCAGAACCTGCGGGTTTGTGGGTAGTATCAAGTACAAGTACTTGTTGGCCGGGGGAGAACTTCATGCCATTAAAGTATATCTTTTGGTGCAACTGTACAAGGGAACTTATGAACAGACTGTGTATATCGCCGGCTCACTTTAATCTCTTTGTAATATAAAGGACCACCCCCATCATGATGAAGAACAACCCCAGCGTAAAACAGAGCCCGATCCTAAGCCCAAAAGCATCCGCCAGATAGCCAATCGAAGGCGGCCCGACAAAAAAACCGCTATACCCGATAGTGCTTGCTATAGCTATCCCTGCCGCCGGCTCGATACCTTTTATATTGCCTGCAGTGGAATAGGTGACGGGAACAACATTGGACAATCCTGCACCCACCAGGAAAAGTCCCAGCAGCACCGCGGGAGCAGATATAAAAAGCAAGGCGATGGACAAGCCCGTGATCGCCGCACAACAGCTGCAAAATAATATAAGCTGTTTCCCCGCCTTCCTGATAAGATGATCCCCGAACAGCCGGCCAATGGTCATCGCCGTACCAAATGTTCCGACGGCCAGCGCACTGAAAGCCTTTGTTTTACCCACTACCGTATGCATATAAATGGCAGACCAGTCGACCACGGAACCTTCCCCGGTCATCCCGCAAAAACCTATGATCGCGATCAGCCATATTAAAAAAGGGATCTTTTGCTTACTTTCTTTCCCGCCTTTTTCCACGATGTTGCCCGTTTGGTTCTTTACAATGATCGGCGACACGATAGCCAGGGTTATAATGCTTGCCGCCGCCATATAGAGCAGATGAGGCCGGAGCGGGTAATGATAGCTGGCGAATAAGGCGCCCGATCCCGCCCCCAGGGCCATGCCGATGCTCCAGGCCGCATGAAAGGAGGACATGATCGTTTTTTTATAGATCCTTTCGACGAACACGGCCTGGCCATTCATCGTTATATCCATGGCGCCTGAAAAAAAGCCTGTCATAAAAAAGGCCATACGACCGGCCCAGAGGTTCTGAGAAAAGGGGATAAAGGGCACAATACAGCAAAATAAAAGCCCCGACCAGATGGTAAGCTTTCCGCTGTTGTATCTTGTAGTGAGCCAGCCGGTGAGCGGCATGGCGACCAGCGCGCCGAGCGCCGTTGTAAAAAGCATCGTCCCCAGCACGCTGTTGGATACGCCAAAATAATCTTTCAGCTCCGGTAAACGACCGGTACAGTTGGCATATAAAAAGCCGTTTACAAAAAAGAAAATAACGATGGCCATTCTATATTGAAAGTTCCTGTTCATGCAATGACGATTGGATGACGATGTTCGGACAAAGATCCCCCGGGCGGAGATGTCCTTATTTCAGCCGTTTTTCCAATAATTATACTAAATTGTCATTCACTACTCCAATAAGGGCAATCAAATAGATGAAAAAGGCAAAGATCGAGAAGATAAGACCGATGGAAGGATCGTCCTTCTTTATGTCCTATAATAAGGCGCCACTCTTATGCCAGCTGGACTTCTGGCACTTTCATCCCGAGTTTGAAATAGTGTATGTGCCCCATGGAAAAGGCAGACGGTTCGTCGGTCATAAGATCAGCCGGTATGACGATGGCGATCTGATATTATTAGGCCCCAATATCCCCCATAATGCTTTTAATTTCGGCTTCGAGTCGGCAGGATATGAGGAATATGTCATTCAGTTCAAGAGCAGCAAGATCGAAGAAATGGCGGATACTTTTCCGGAGTTTTCCAGGATCGCAAAACTGCTGGACAATGCCCGGACGGGTATATCTGTTAATGGAGAAGGCAGACATCGTATCGGGGACCTGATAAAAAAGATGTTTGAGCTGCCTTCTTCTTTTCAGCGCCTGATACAATTATTTATCATATTAAAGGAAATGTCGTTGCTGTCAGGCTATGAAGACCTGGAGGCAAGTAAGTTCCTTTCCATTAATTCCGTTCATGCCAAACGCATCGGACGTGTCTATGAGCTCATACAGCAGGAATACCAGAATAATATCTCCACCCGGCAGATAGCAGGAGAACTGGCGATGACAGAGAGCTCCTTTTGCCGGTTTTTCAAGAACACCACCGGCAAAAGTTTTAAACAGGCATTGACGGAAGTGAGGATCCAGAAGGCCAGTGCTTTACTGACGCATTCGGAGTTTTCTGTCGCCAGCATCGCCTCTCTATGCGGTTTTAATAATATATCGCTGTTCAACAGATTTTTCAAGGAGGCCACTCAAATGACTCCCAATGGATATCGAAGATCGATCCGGGTGAAGATGGATACAGTGAACAGCGTTGAATAAAGACCCATGCGCTATTCTGTTCTCAGACTTTTCATCGGATTGGACCGGGCCGCGCCCATCGCCAGCACGCCGACAGTGAGGAATGCGATCAACATGGCGACGGCGCCCGCCAGGGCAAACATCCACCATTGGATCATTATCCTGTAGGCAAATCCCTGAAGCCATTTGTTTATCAGCCACCAGGTCACCGGCGTAGCGATGATAAAAGCAATGACCACCAGCCGGATGAATTCTCTTGAAAGTGCCAGGACAACACCCGCTACCGATGCACCCAATACTTTCCGGATACTGATCTCTTTTGCCCGCTTGGCGATGACAAAGGCTGCCAGGCCAAAAAGCCCGAGACAGGCAATCAAAATTGCCAAAAAGCCGATGATGGCAATAATGGTCCCGGCATGTCTTTCGGCATCGTAGGTCCGTCTAAAATGTTCGTCAAGGAATTTCGGATCAAGGGAGTTATCACCGGTGACGGCTTTCAATCTGGCAGCGACCTCCTGCATCGTGGACATTATTCCGATGGTGGAGACCTTTATATATAATTGGCTTTGCCACACGGGAACATAGTTGATGGAGCTGATCAGCAGCGGTTCGATGCCGGTGTGCAATGAGCTGTAATTAAAGTCCTGCACAACGCCCACGACCCTGCCAGGAGGAAAGCTTGCCAGATTGATCTCCTTGCCTACCGGGTCTTTGTAACCGATCTTGCGGGCAAGGGTTTCATTGATCAGATATTCGTTAGTAGGATTGTCCCTGGTGAAGTCACGCCCCGCCATGATCTTCATTCCAAAAAAACCGGCATAGTTAGCCGGGGCATTCTCAAAATTGACAGATATTTTCTTTCGCTGTCCGTCGGGAGCAAGATATTCTATTCCAAACAACGACCCTTTGCCACCCAGTTCCATAAACCCATAGCTGATATCGCTGACTCCTTTTATTTTTAACAGCTCCGATCTGAGTACGCCCAGCTTTGCGGCTTCCTGCACATCCAGGGGCACCTTCATCACCTGCTCATAAGTGTATCCAAGGTTTTTATTCCGCAAAAATTGCAGCTGTCGCAGAAAGATAGTCAGGCCAATGATAAAAAGTAAGGCGATGGTGAATTGACCGGTGACAAGGACATTCCGGAGCGAGGTACGGGATCCGCCAAACAGCACCTTGGTCTTCAGCGCCTGGTTGATCTTTGAGCTTGAGACAAGCAAAGCGGGATACAAGCCGGCAAACAAGGTGGTGATCAACAGGACGGCCATATAGATGCCGGGGACCGGCCATTCGTAGAGATTGCTCACTGGTATCCGGCGGCCAATGACATCATTCATAGAAGGAAGAAAGATAGCCGTCAGCAGGATGGAAAGTACTACTGCGCCCAAGACAGCAAGGAATGTCTCAGCCAGCACCTGGAAAAAGATATGCGATCTGCCTGCTCCCATGATCTTCTTTACCGCGATCTCCTTCCCCCTATAGGCTGCAATTGCAATGGTAAGGTTTATGAAATTGCAACAGGCGATCCCGAAAATGGCAAGTGCAATAATAATAAAGACCATGATATATTTCCCGTCTGCCCGATGGTAGTTGTAAAAATCATAGTTGATGTCCGAAGATGCCGTATGGATCTTCGTCACCGGTTGAAGCTGCAGATCAATGAATCTATTCTTGGTATGCAGCGTAGCTGTGAGCCTGGCCTGTAGTTTACTGATATCAGTCCCCGGCCTCAGCTTCAAATAGGTAGGTCCGAGAAGGGCGCCCCAGCTCTGGCCCATGAATCTTTTTTCAAACTCATCGGTTATGGGAAGTAACCCTTCGACCTGCAGGTGTGAGGAGGCAGGGAAATCCTGTATAATATTACAGACCGTGACATACCTGACCGTCGTATCGTCCGTGATCATCAGGAGCGTTTTATGCAGGGCAGACTGTGTACCGAAGAGCCTGGTGGCCAGGTCTTGCGTAAGAACGATGCTGTTCCTGTCGCGGACAAAGTCTTCCTTATCACCCTCTGATATTGCAACGCCAAACATGCCGGCAAAAGTGGTGTCCGTACAGGCAATATTATTTGTCTTTATCCTTTTTCCTTCATACGCTAGTGTTACAGACGGATATATAAAGGGGGTGGCAGGAAAAACACGGGTATAGCTTTCGATCTCGTTGTGGTTGTCCTTACAGAATCGGGCGATCGGCGCGCCCGTGGCCGCGGAGACCTGCGGAGCAGTGCCCTCATAATGTATGTACTCATTTAGCCGGTAGACTTGTGATACGTTGGGAATATACTTGTCAAAGCTATATTCGTTTTGCACGAACAGGCCAATCAGGGCACAGGCGGCAATGGCCAGGCTAAGACCGCCGATATTGAGGATCGTGTAATTTCTGTTATAGGCGAGGTTGCGCCAGGCAGCTTTGAGATATTTCATAAGCGTACTCCCTCAGATATTGGTCCGGATTTTTAATTTGTTCGCAATCAATCTGTATTAGTTACGTGAAAGAAAAGGTTGTCCGTTTTCGATACAGTGGACGTCCGCTTTTTATCCGGCCATTTTCATTTTTTGAAGGATCCATTAATCACTAATTTTATGCTAATAAATTTAGTTTTATGGATTACATTGAAGATATAAAACGGATCCTGACCTTTGCCCGGCAAAAAGCATATGTAGCCGTTAATGCTGCCATGGTCGATGCGTATTGGAAAATTGGAAAACGCATTGTAGAGCAGGAGCAGCATGGTGAAAATAGGGCAGCCTATGGAGAAAGCATTTTAAAGGAGCTTTCAAAAGCTTTGACAGCAGCGTTCGGCAAAGGGTTTTCGTATGCCAGTTTGTATAATTTCAGGCAATTTTACATGACTTATCCGCTTGATGAAATTTTCTACACACTGTGTAGAAATTTGAGCTGGAGTCATAACAGACTGATAATGAGATTTGAAGGCCCGGAAGCCCGATCGTATTATTTGAAGGAAGCTGCGGAACAAGGCTGGAGTGTGAGGACGCTGGAAAGGAACATAAACACTTTTTACTACCAGCGGTTACTGTCATCACATAACAAACCAGGAGCATTGCAGGATGGTGAGCCACTACAAAAAGAATATTTCCGCGACTTTATTAAAGACCCATTTGTCTTTGAATTCCTGAATCTTCCGCAGCCTGCATCGGCCACAGAACTGGAAATCGAATCCGCACTCATAGAAAACCTTCAACAATTCTTATTAGAACTTGGTAAAGGCTTTTCGTTTGTGGGGAGACAATTCCGGATAAGCACTGAAACAGACCATTTTTACATCGATCTCGTCTTTTACAATTATCTGCTCAAATGCTTTGTACTGGTTGACCTCAAGGCAGGTAAACTTACCCACCAGGATATCGGGCAGATGGATATGTACAGAAGGATGTTTGACGATTTAAAGAAGACGGAAGGGGATACACCGACAATCGGGATCATACTTTGTACAGAAAAAAGTGCCACCGTCGTGAAGTACTCAGTCATAAACGACAACCTGAACCTTTTTGCCACCAGGTACATGCAGTATTTACCAACTGAAGCAGAACTTATAGAAGAAATTGAAAGGGAGAAGAGCAAGCTCAATCTGTCCGATAAAAGGGTGCCGTAATCACGGAATGAATTATATTAGCATAAACGTGCCGGCCTCATTTTTGCATAAAAAAATAAAATCATTTGCCATGAATATCGAGATCACGCATACCCTCGCCAGGGACGAAGCCAAGAACAGGATGATGGGACTGATCGATAGGCTAAAGAGCCAATATGGCGAACAAATAAATGATCTAAAAGAACAATGGGTCAATTATACGGATAAGATCGAAGGTTCCGCCAGGGGACATTCCGTTTCAGGCTCCATCAATGTTGAGGATAAAGCTGTAAATATTGACCTGAAGATCCCGTTTTTACTCAGGGTTTTCAGCGGCAAGATCAGGTCAGTGGTAGAGGAGCATGTTAAAAAGGAATTGGAATGATCCTTCTTCGGCCACTCATTTTTTATGGACCTTGGTACTCAGCAATGAATCCAATTTTTTCAATTTTGTTTTCCAGAATGCATCGAAATAGTCGATCCATTCCTGCAGTGCGTTGAAACCTTCCTGCTTCAGCGTGCAGTATCTTTCGCGTCCAATGTCTTCTATCGAAATGAAGCCCGTATACTCCAGGATCTTTATATGTTTGGAGACAGCGGGGCGGCTCATGTCGAAATTTTCCGCCAATGCGTTGATCGTCATGCTATCATTGCAAAGAAGTCTTAATATCTGTCTCCTGCTGGGATCGGCGATTACCTGGAAAGCGTCAAGATTGGATTGAGCCATGTTTTGAAGTATTGATTTGTTCGGCGATCTTTTTCATATTTTTCAGCCAGCCGTCTTCCATGGCCTCGAAAATTGGAAGGTTATTCAATACCTTGAAGCCACTGTGTTCCAGGAAGAGCTCCGTACCACCGTCCTTTTCGGTGAGGGTCCAGAAAACCACCGAGTCCATCGTAATGGTGCCGTCGCCGGGTCCCCCTTTCCAGGAATAGCTTAGCTTCTTGTTCGCAACAATCTCCAACACCTTACAATAGATGATGCCGTCAAAGTCAAATTTTGGTATCGGGTTCGTCCGGAACTGAAAATCGAACCCTACAATGGGCTGAAAGTCTGTCGGCATCAGCCACTGGGCCATCAGCTCAGGCGTTGTCAGATATTCCCAGACGATGGCTGGCGGATATGGGTAGAACAGCTTGTGTTGAATGCTTCTTGTCATATTGAGTAACTTTTAAGTTACCCAAAGGTAAATGTAACTTTCAAGTTACCAAAATTTTTTTGAACTTTTTTTATTTTGAGGCCGAATTTCGGACCAGGCCGGTGGTTTCTTCCGATCGGGGTTTTACAGGACCGGCATGGCAGCCATCTCAGTTACGGGCTGTATGGCGGTGGCAGGAGGTGAAGCGTTGGTGTTGATCGTTCCTCCGTCGAAAATATCCCCGGCAGGTGTACGCCGGAAGGCGCGAATACTATATCGCACCTGGCGGTGCTCGTCGAGCAAGGGGCTGAATTGCAGGAAATTGTCGGCTGGGTCGATACTTGCCAAAAAGGCGCGCATGTTAGCCGCCGTTACCAGGTTGCCCGTCAGCTTGAGAGGGCCGCTTAGCTCCAGCAACCCGCCCGGGTATGGGGCGAGCAGGTCCGGATCATAAGCGTTGTAATAGCCGGGCAGCGTATTGCAGGCAAAGCAGCACAGCGTGATAGGCCGGGCCGGATTTTTAGTAACGGGAAAATAAAAATCGAAAACAAAACAATCCAGGTCGGTATAGCCCAGCCATTGCCGCACCTGCCTGACAGGATATTCCACCCTTTCAAAAGCAAGCGTCTGAATGGAATGCTGATGGTTCATATTGATTACTTTTCAGCAAAAGTAGGCGGCTCCCGCCGACTGAGAAAGCGTATAAACACGTATTCCGGGATACGTCTGCTATTTCTTCACATAAGGGCTCAACCCTAATCGCTGCGCACCACTATTACCAGGCTGTCCGACTTTTGTGGGCAGGTCCGGCGATGCCGGGTCATTGGAGTCATTACATTTACCTGCCAGCTGGCAGTCGATCCAATACATCAGGTCCCGGTCCATTTTTATCAGGTCGTAGATCCAATCGGCCTTCTTTTTAAAGTTTGTCGGGTTTAAAGCCGCTTTTAGTCCGGCATTAATGCGTTCCTGCGCAGCTTTTTCATTCAAATATTCGTCATAATTCTTGAGCTTATCAGCATCGTCGATCCTTTTGGACCATTCTATAGCTTCTTTGGCCTGATCATATCGCTGCTTCGCTTCTTTATACCTGGCATAGGCATCGCTCCAGCTGATGCTCTCTTTAGCCTGCGCAGGGTATGAACCTTCTTTTTCCTCATAAAAAGGAGCGCCCGGCTGAGGTGTCTGGGTATTTACGGCTCCGAAGGAATTGGAGAGATCCGCTAATGGTCCGCGGAGTATCCAACCCTTGTTGCCGAGGGATTCCGTGATCCCTTTGTCCTTATTTGTGTAGGTAAAATGCTTAAATCGCCAGATGGGCACCGCTGTATGCTCTTTGCTTTTAATGACATCGGCGCCCGGATCATCGTCATACTCGATATCCACTTTTTCGCCGCTTCTTTCAAAGGATATGATCCTCCCTTTATCGTCTTTCTTCACAGAAAAGCTGCCGGGCCTGTAGATCTCCAGGTCAGTCGTGGTGTAGTTCCTGGGGAAGACCCGGATATAAAACCCATTGCCGGCGTAGGACCACAGCCCTTCCCTGATATCGAGACTACCCAGGCCGGTGGGCGGTACACCAGCCTTTACCGCCACTTTTTCTATGTCATCATAGCTCATCTGTGCATTATTCATTTTGTTCCGCAGGGACTCGTAGGTCTCGACCATATCTTTCATCGGAGAGGGAACCAGCTTCTCAGCGACATGATCTATTTTCACCTGCATTTGGAGTATGTCCTTTTCCGTAAGCAGCGGCTTTATCCGTAACTGGTAGTCTGCCGGAAAATCAGTGAATTTACTGCCTGCCTCTATTCCCCAGATCAACAATTGAACGTCCCGCTGCCCTATCTCAGGGTGGTTTGCTGACCTTTCCAGTATGGCGCTGATCAGGGATGCACGATTACCTTTCAACCGGGCGATCTGATATCCGCTGCCCTTTGTCGCCGCATAGGTTCCGGCATGTAAGCAATACGAGCGTATAGTGGTCCGGTAATATCCTGGCTTGAGATTAAAAGATACCAGCGAGTCTGCCTGTGCCGGGTCGAAATCCGCGTCATTCAATATCCTGAAAGCCGGCAGGGAGTCTTCTATGGAAGTGGTGATGGCTGCGCCGGGTTTCCAGCTGGCATTGCCCACCCCCGGTGTGATTTTATTAAGCTTTTCGAGGATCTTATTGGATTTGATCAGCTGTGCGTGGGCGAGAGAGACGGTCAATAATAATAATAATAAAAGGAAGACAGGTCTAAGGCGGTAGGTCATGGCTGGTGCATTTTAGGTCAGGTGCAACCCAATGCAATTAAAGTGCCATTTTCCCCTATTGACCCGGGTACTCTTTCAAAATCCCCAGTTACATTTTTGTGATCAGCAGCCTGGTAGTACCTGTTGTAGATGGGACAGCGGCTATACTGTTGGTGACAACCATGATTTGAACCACATCGCCTGCACTCAGGGGATAAAGGGTACTGACACTAACAGTGTTGGTAGTGGCGTATGAACCAGGGAAGCTGACCGTGCCAATGCCGGAGGAACCAGTGAACACATCGGTTCCATTGACATTGATGGCCAGGAATCGCACTCCTGTACCTGAAAGGTTCGCAGAAGCTGCAATATTATACACACCGCCGGCTGCTGCTGTAAAGGAACCGGTGGAAGTATTCATCTGGCTGCTTACATTGGTGGTTGCGGAGTTGAAGATTACAACGCTTTCAGTGGTCGCCGAATAGCTCACGCTATTGGTTAAGGTACCATGGAACTGCATCGCCGCACCTACCGTTGACCACTGCATGGTGCCACTGTCAATATTGTTGCTTGTGGCAAGGGTCAGCGCCTGTCCTACCGAACCGACTACGGCAGGTAATGCATAGTTGCCACTGCTGGTCACCGATGGGGACCTGAGACCTACATACTGGGTGCCGGTTCCGCTGGGCTCCTGGAACCGGATATCCCTCGCATTGTTATCGCTATTGGTCATGGCAATACGTGAATTCGAGGCGATCAGAAAAGTGCCGCCGAAGGTCTGGTTGCCTGTCCAGGTGTTGGAGTTGCCAAGATTGATACCCAGCGGACTGGCGGGCGCACCCGTCCCCGTTAGCGTAGCGTTCCTGGTAACGGTCGTTGCTCCGTAGGCTACCCAGGCGCTCCCGCTGTAATAGTAAAAGCCGGTAGTGCCATCTGTCTGGTATACAAGGAGCCCTGTTGCAGGACTTGCAATGGCAGTGCGCTGGGCGGAAGTCATCCGGGGCGCCAAAAGACCCTTGCTGGTGCTGGTGAGATCCAGTATGGATGATGCATCGGGCGTGATGGTGCCAATGCCCACCTGCGCTAATGCAGTATAAGAGAAAGCGAGGAACGCAATAGGGAAGAGCAATTTCTTCATTGTATAAGATTGATGGTTACAAATACATTATGCGTTGTTTTGAAGCGGCCTTTCTATTGCGAAGGTTGTCGTATTGGGCAATCTTACATATTGCGGAAGTTGTTGGATGGGCAATAGTGGGATGTTGGTTATCCTGCCCGTGCCTGTAAGGGGTACAAATATCGAATTTATATTTGATCGGCCAAAAGTCCTGATTTAAATTGCAATCGATTGCAATTCTGCGTATTTTTTATATATTTACCTATTACTAAACGATTGTATTGATATGAAAGCATCCTTATTTGCAATGATAGCGCTGACGGCAGCTGCCGGCTGCGGCCAGACTGGCGAACAGACATCGATCCCTGCCAGGGACACCACAGCACCTGCAAAGGAACAGAAGCACTATCTGTCCCAGCCCCTGGTCAGCCATATTTACACCGCTGATCCTTCGGCCCATGTGTTTAATGGACGCATTTATATCTACCCTTCACACGACACGGCGACGGGGATACCGGAGGATGACCTGGGGAGTCATTTCGACATGCGGGATTTTCACATCCTCTCCATGGATTCGGTTGGCGGCAAGGTCACCGATCACGGAGTCGCGCTGGATATCCGCAATATTCCATGGGCCGGCCGGCAGTTGTGGGCGCCGGATGCGGCATTTGCGAACAATACTTATTTTCTCTATTTCCCCGTGAAGGATAAACAGGATGTTTTTCACATCGGCGTGGCTACGAGTGATAAGCCGGAAGGGCCTTTCCTGGCTGAGAAGACACCGATCAAAGGGAGCTATAGCATCGATCCCTGCGTTTTCCGGGATGACGATGGCAGCTTTTATATGTATTTCGGCGGCATCTGGGGCGGACAGCTGCAGCGGTGGAATAATAATAAATATGATTCCACAAAAGGCAATCGAAAACCCCAGGACCAGGCAATACTACCCAGGATGGCAAAGATCGGCGCGGATATGAAAAGTTTTTCCGGACCCGTACAGGAGATAAAGATCCTTGACGAAAAAGGCCAGCTTTTCCATGAGAAAGATAATGACAAACGTTTTTTCGAGGCGTCATGGATGTTCAGGTACAACAAGAAATATTATTTCACCTATTCTACGGGCGATACCCATAATATCTGTTACGCCGTTGGCGGTAGTCCATATGGCCCGTTTAGTTACAAAGGCATTATTTTAAACCCCGTGGAAGGCTGGACCAGCCATCATTCCATCATCGAAAAGGATGGCAAATGGTATCTCTTCTATCACGATGTACAACTTTCCGGAAAGACGTATCTCCGGAATGTAAAAGTGACCGAACTGCATTTTAATGCAGATGGAAGCATCCAGCCGGTGACGGCAATGAAGGAATAGTGAGTGGTCAAAACTGCCAGTTTCCTATTTTTGCTGTTCAATCAATAATTACAGCAGGTAATGAACGGCCAATACAGAAAAGATATTCATCCCGGACTGGAAGTAGCGATCATCCTGAAAAAGGACCAACGGAATGGCAAACTGACATATGGTGTAGTAAAAGATATCCTGACGTCGGCCGCCTTTCATTCCCGTGGGATAAAGGTGCGCCTGGAAGATGGGCAGGTAGGCAGGGTTGCGGCAACAGATGTTGTGGACCCTGATGGAGAATGATCAATTTATGAACGATACAGGACTAAATAAATTCATCGATGCACAGCAGCATGACTATGCGATAGCCTTGCAGGAGATAAACAACGGCAGGAAGCGCAGTCACTGGATGTGGTATATCTTCCCGCAGCTGCAGGGGCTTGGCTTCAGTGAGATGTCAAGGCATTATGCCATCAACAATTTAGCGGAGGCTAAAGCCTATCTTGCTGACCCTTTATTGGGACAACGTCTGGTTGAGATCTCCCGGGCGTTACTCCAACTGCAAGGTACAGACGCCAGGGCCATATTTGGAAGCCCCGATGATATGAAACTCCGCTCTTCGATGACCTTGTTCGCGTCGGTCCCCGGCGCCAGTCCAGTCTTTGAACAGGTGCTCCAAAAGTTTTTTAAAGGTGTAAAAGATGAAAGAACGCTCCAATTGTTAAAATGATCTCATCCGGCAGCGAAAAATTATTATTTCAACAGGCAGCAGAGGGTAATGAACAGGCGTTTAGCACCTTGTTCAATTTGTTTCTGCCAAAACTTTATCCCTTTATCATAAAACTTACAAGATCCGAATCTGCCGTGCAGGAGATCATCCAGGAAACTTTCATCAAGGTATGGTTAAACAGGGACAAGCTGGCAGAAATGGAAAACCCCGGTGGCTGGCTGTTTAGAGTGGCCTCCAATAAATGTTATGACCATCTGCGCGCGTGCGCGTTAAATGATAAGTTTTTCAAACCCATTACTTCGGAGCCGGACACAAGGATCGCTTCCCACGAAGGGCTTGATGCAAAAGAGCTTAAAAGCCTTGTTGGAGAGGCAGTACATAAATTACCCGCGCAGCGCAAAAAGATCTACCTGATGAGCCGGGAACAGGGCAAAACCATCCCTGAAATTGCCGAAGCGCTGCAAATTTCTCCTAATACAGTTAAAAATACGCTTGTTACATCATTGAAGTTCATACGCGAATATCTCGCCAGGCATGGCATGATCTTCTTCATATTAGATCTTTTCCTCCTTTGATGAAAAAGTTTTGATCCCGATAGTCCTCACCGGCGGTTCAACCGTTTACTTCGGGAGCCCGGGTATAAAAGGGTACAAAACCAAATGGAAGAACAGCGCCTGAATTATTTATTGCAGCAGTACATGGCAGAAAGTGCAACAGCACAGGAACTGGAGGAGCTTTCAAATATTTTGAAGGCGGATGCCGACAGCGAGCTATTTACGACCTCGCTGATGGAAATGATGCATAAAGAGACGCCTGCTTACCCGGCGGACAGGGAACGCTGGCAGCAAATGCAGCAGGATATCATGAATGTCGACAAGCACAGTGTCCGGCCGCTGAGATCTGTCCCTGCCAGGGTTGTTAGATCATACCGATGGTCTGTCGCAGCAGCCGTACTCTGTGTGATGGCGTTAGGAGGATACTTTTGGGCGAATCGCAGGCATACCCCTCTTTTGGCGGCTACCGGATCTGCCACTCGGGACAGTGTAATTTCAACCGCACCGGGTGAACAACGCGAGGTCATATTACCTGACGGAAGCCATGTCTGGCTCAACGCGGCATCATCGATCCGTTTTCCTGTAACCTTTCCCGGTGGGGAACGACCAGTCGGGTTGTCCGGTGAAGCTTTCTTTGATGTAAAACATGCGGACGGGATGCCTTTCCTCATTCATTCCGGCGAAATAACTACCACTGTACTGGGGACGGCCTTTGATATCAGGGCTTATCCGCAGCAAAAAAGTATGATGGTTGCCGTGCACAGCGGGAAGGTAAAAGTGGAGGCCGGCAGCAGGCTGCTGGCTGTGCTGGAAAAAGGACGCCAGGTGAAGGTCATTTCGGACACCGTCTCCCTGCTGCGGAACCTCGATACATCATCCATTGCAGCCTGGCGCACCGGCAGCCTGATCTATAAAGACGAAAGCGTGGAAGACATCGCTGCCGATCTGCAAAGAGTCTTTAAAGACTCCATCTTGATAATAAACCCCTCATTGAAGCAAACAATGATCACCCTTTCATTTAATAAGAACGATGGTTTGCAGTACGCGCTCGAAATGATCTCCCGGACAACGGACAGCCGGCTCTCCAATAAGAATGGAATTTTCACATTTGAATAATGATCCCCGATAAACTCCCTTATGAACCGAATCACTCCAGCGCTGGCTTTTTTGCTGTGCGCCTTATTGAGCACCAATAGCACCAATGCCCAGGACCTAAGCAAGGTCATCATCGATCTCGAATTGAAAGATGCTACGCTTGCCGAGGCTTTTACTAAGATAGAATCGCTTACTTCTTTCAGATTTACTTACAAGACGGAAGACATAGGCGCTGTAAAAGGCATCTCTACCCGGCTGCGGCAGGTCTCTGTTAAAAAGGTACTGACCGAGCTGCTGGGCCGCACGCCTTTGCATTACGAGCAGTCTAAACAATACATCCTGATAAAAAAGATCCCCCGATCCTCTTCGCGCGGTCTGACCCTGTATGGTTTTGTGACATCCGGTCAATCAGGAGAGACCTTGACAGGCGCCACTATCAGCATCTCCGGCGAAAAGACATACTTTACCACCACCAATACCTATGGATTCTATTCATTGACTGTGCCTGCCGGTGCGTATCAGCTCAACTGCTCCTACATCGGGCTCGCGGAATACGACGAGAAGTTAGACCTTCAGGAGACATCCAGGAATAATATTGAGCTGGCTGGAAAAGAGAACAATGATCTGCAGACCGTCGTAGTAGCGACCGCCAGCAATAAAAGTATCATAAGAAGACCTATCACGGGCAGTCACCACCTGGATATTGCCGAGATAAAGAAGATCCCCATGGCGGGAGGCGAACCCGATGTGTTAAAAAGCCTGCAGTTCCTGCCCGGTATCCAGACCTCCAACGAAGGGACCACTAATCTGTCCGTCCGGGGAGGCTCGTATGACCAGAACCTGGTCTTGCTGGATGAAGCGCCGGTGTACAATCCCACCCACACATTGGGGTTCTTTTCCGCTTTTAATACGGACGCTATAAAGGATGTCGCTATTTACAAAGGCGTTTTCCCTGCTCAATACGGGGGACGGCTATCTGCTGTGATCGACGTCAGGATGAAGGAAGGCAACAGCAAGGAGCAGACCGTTTCCGGCGGCGTCGGCTTATTGGCAAGCCGGCTGACCTGGGAGGGGCCCTTTAAAAAGGACAGATCGTCATTTATGATCTCCGGAAGATATAGCAATATCGGCGCCTTGATGAACATGTCCCAAAATTTTCATTATTTGAATTTCCATACAACCAACAGCACGGTGGCATTTTATGATCTGAATGTAAAGTTCAACCCCATCCTGGGAAGTAAGGATCGCCTTTATTTATCTGCTTATACAGGCCACGATAATTTTTTTCTGGACCTGATAGATCGATCCAATCGGATGACCTGGGGAAACACCACCGTCAGCGCCCGGTGGAACCATGTTTTCAATCCCTCCTTTTTTGCCAATACATCGCTGCTGTACAGCAATTACAGGTCTTCCAACACCAACCTGGATGGCAACGGGCGATTTACATTGGAAGGACGGCTGGGGGAGATCACATTAAAGACAGATATGGAATGGATGATCAATTCGAATAACCTTGTCAGGTTTGGAGCAGGCATCACCGGCCAGGAAATATCACCTGGCAGGCTCGTCCCTGTCGATGCTAACTCCGTTGCAAAGCAGGTATCACTCAGAGATCGTCGTTCGGCCCTGCTATTTGCCTATATCAGCAATGAGCAAAAAATAGGCAAAAGCTTAAGTATCTCCTACGGAGTCCGGACCACTGGCTTTGCGGCCTTGGGGGATGCGCTGGTTTACAAGTACAATGCCGATACTACCGCTGTGATCGACAGCGTTCATTACGGCAAAGGAAAAATTGTCAAAGCCTATTTTGGCGCCGAGCCGAGGGTCACCGCCAGGCTCTTACTAACCAATACATCTTCTTTAAAGCTCTCGTACGGCCGGAATTATCAGTTTCAGCACCTGCTGACAAACTCTTCCGTGGGATTACCGACGGACATATGGATCCCTTCCGATGCTTATTTTAAGCCGCAGTATTCCGATCAGCTTGCTGCCGGCGGCTATAAGACCTTCCTCAATGGCACATATGAGGGAAGTGTTGAGCTGTATTACAGAAAGTCATATAATATCATCGATTTCAGGGATAATGCCGAAATATTCCTGAATGATAAGATAGAAACACAGATCCTCGCAGGTCAGGCAAAGGGGTACGGACTTGAATTCCTGTTAAAAAAGAATAAAGGAGCTTCCAACGGATGGATCAGCTATACGTATTCAAAATCGCAGCGTCAGATCGATGGCGTGAACAATAACCAATGGTATCCGGCTAACTATGACCACCGGCATAACTTGTCGCTGGTGTATAATCAGATGCTCAGTAAAAGACTGAGCATCTCGGCAAACTGGGTTTTCAGAACAGGCGGGCATACAACGATCCCGGTGGGAAGCTATGTATTTAATGGCTCCAGGTTCCTTTATTACAGTACAAGGAATGGGTATACACTGCCGTCTTATCACAGGCTTGATCTCAGCGTGACATTCCAGGGCAAACGGAATGAGATACGAAAATGGCAGGGCGAATGGGTGTTCAGTGTTTACAACGTCTACAACAGGAAGAACATATTTGCACTATATACGCGCCAGGATGCACTCGATTTTACGGATGTAAAGGCATCGATGGTATACCTGGTTGGAATTTTACCCACTGTATCCTACAATTTTAAATTTTAATCACCCCTATATGTGTATGCGTTCTTACTTTTTAATGGGCATCTTTTTTCTCTTTGCGGCTGGATGTACCAAGGATTTTCATATTGACCTGGGGAAAGCAAAGCAATTATACGTTATAGATGGAAGGATCAGCAATTTGCAGGGGCCTTACCATGTAAGAATAACGAAAGGAGCAAATTCCCTTTTGGATCCTGACGTTTCGGCGGGAATGGATGTCGCCGAAGCGGTCACAGGGGCGCAGGTGATCATTGCCGATGATATGGGCACGACAGATACGCTTAGGGCTCCTGATCAAAGTGACTTCAGGTATGATCCTGCCTTTTCGGCTGATCGTGGCTATTACGTAACAACAAAGATCACCGGCATTCCGGGGCATACGTATCAATTACAAGTCAGTATCGGGGACAAAACATTCCAGGCATCCGCGTATATGCCGGCCAACGTGCCTGCCATCGATTCCGTGGTGTTAAAGAAAGACCTGGTTGCCGACCCCTCCGGGCTGCTGGGGGACGTAGCTTTTGCTTATTTTAAAGAGCCACAGGAAGAAATTAACTATTACTCGCTGGAGTTGAGTGAAGTTCGGGATTCTTTGTATGACAAGGCTCGCTGGATTTATGGAACCACCTGGATCTTCCCCTTCTATATTTTTGATGATAAAACATTGCCGCCGTACATTAATGGCATGGAAGTACTAGCGCTTCTTGGCGGCGTAATTCGGGATGAGCGTGTTGGCTATAAACCCAATTGGATAGTACCCTATGATCCTGTCCAGGTAAGGTTGTCTGCCTTGACCAGAGAGACTTACGAATATTTAAAGGCGCTGGAAAAGCAATTTCTGGATGACGGCAATGTATACAAGCCGGCGCCTGCTTCGGCCGTGGGCAATATCAGTGGGGGCGCCCTGGGACTTTTCTGGGCGACGCATATTTCTTCTAAGGTAGTCCTGCGGTGAAGAAGCCCATTTGCATTATATTTATGCCGGAGGAAAACTACTATGCCAACCGACAGCACAAACCTGAACATCAAAGCCACTGCCCAAAACACTTATGACGCGATCATTGTCGGCTCCGGCATCAGCGGGGGATGGGCCGCCAAAGAACTCTGCGAGAAAGGCCTGAAGGTATTGCTGCTGGAGCGTGGACGGCCCATGGAACATCCCAGCTATCCCACTGCCACCATGAACCCATGGGACTTCAAACATCACCTGAGACTTTCGGAAGAAGATGTTAAAAGTCATCCCATCCAAAGCCGCCATTACTCATTTAAGGAAGACAATAAGCATTTTTATATCAGCGACCTGGAAAACCCTTATGAAGAAACCCGGCGATTCGACTGGATCAGGGGCGACACGGTGGGAGGGCGGTCCCTTCTTTGGGCCAGGGCCTGTTATAGATGGAGCGATCTCGACTTTGAAGCCAATGCAAAGGACGGGCACGGGGTCGACTGGCCTATACGCTATAAGGACCTGGCGCCCTGGTACGATCATGTCGAAAGCTTCATCGGGGTCAGCGGCAGCAATGACGGCATCCCTCATTTGCCCGACGGTAAATTCCTGCCACCCTTTGAAATGAACTGCGCGGAAAAGGATTTTAAACAAAGAATTGAAAAACACTACAAGGACAGAAAGGTGATCATCGGCAGGACTGCCAATCTTACGCGTCCTGTGAAAGGCCGGGGTCAATGCCAGGCCAGGAACCTTTGTCACCGCGGATGTCCCTATGGCGCCTATTTCAGCACCAATGCCAGCACACTGCCTGCAGCCCATGCCACGGGCAATCTCACCCTGCGGCCCTATTCGCTGGTGAACCGGGTACTGTACGACGAGCGGCGGCAGCGGGCCACCGGTGTGGAGATCATCGATACCGAAACAAAACAGACGCAGGAGTTCCATGCCCGGCTGATCTTCTTAAATGCCGCCACCATGGCCACCGCTTTTATAGTGCTCAACAGCACAAGCCGGCGTTTTCCAAATGGCCTGGGGAATGGCAGCGACCAGGTAGGCCGCAACCTCATGGATCATCACAAGGGTCTCTCCATTACCGCAGATGTGCCGGGCTTCGAAAACAGTTATTACTATGGCCGCAGACCCAACGTGATCTATATTCCCCGCTGGCAGAATGTAACAGGGCGAACACATGATTTTTTACGCGGCTATCATTTCGCCGGGGATGCTTATCGCGTTAAAGCCGGAAGCGATGTAGGTATCGGCGCCCCCTTAAAGGAAGCAATGACCGAACCCGGTCCCTGGCAGATGGGTCTCTATGCCTTTGGGGAATGCCTGCCATACCATGACAACCGGGTGACACTGCACCCAACCAAAAAGGATGCTTTTGGCAGGCCCCAGCTGGTGATGGATTGCAGCTTTCGGGACAACGAAAAAGCCATGCATGCCAATATGGGCGCCAGCGCTGCAGAAATGCTTACTGTCGCAGGTTATACCAATATACAGGTGGAAGGCAGCATAAGCTACCCCGGAAATGCCAATCACGAAATGGGTATTGCCCGTATGGGCCGTGATGCCCGATCCAGTGTATTGAACGCCCATAACCAAATGCATGAAGTGCCCAATGTATTTATCACCGACGGCAGTTGCATGACTTCCGGCGCCTGCCTTAATCCAAGCTTAACCTACATGGCCCTTACAGCCCGCGCCTGCGACTACGCTGTGGGGGAAATGAAGAGGGGGAATATATAACATCCACGTCAAATATAGCTTAGCCACCATTGCCTGTGTGTCTTTTTGTAATTGCTGAACCATTTACAGGGTCTGTACAATACCGCTATCACCACCAGCCACACGACATAAACACCCGCCAGGCTTATGCCGAAATCAGGCGGCGCAAAAAGAAAAGGGCTCTGAGGTGTAATGATCTGACGGCCCGTGTAACCCATCGCAAAGAATAGGCAGATCGTGATCGACTGGATGAGGTACCAATGACATATGTAATAGAAAAAAGGAACACTGCCGTATACGGTCAATATGGATGCAAACCTGTTTTTCACCTGCTCTGTACGACTGAGGATCACCAGCGACACGCCCAGCGTCATGCACAGGTATAATAAGGAACAGGGGTATTTTGTGACGTTAAAAAAAGAGATGACTGTCAGGGCCGTTGTTTTTTGTACCGACCAGCGCGCAGGATCACCATAAATGTTGAATGCCCGGAAAATGAAAAAGAAGGCCAGCATGGCCAGGCCGGAATACAGTAATAACCTCCTTCGCCGGAGGGCATCCCATCCGGGCGCGTATATCGACCCTACACTATATCCCATCAGCATGACGCCTGTCCAGGGCAGCAGGGCATAGGGTACGTTGATAAAGTGATTACCGCCGAGGGCAAGAACCCCGTCCCATCCGTTGCCGGATATCAGCAGCTGCCAGACAGCCGTCCCGGCTGCCGCACCGGGTTTGATGATATCGAAGACATTATGACCGAGGAAAATGATGCCGCCAATGCCGCCGATCACCAGAGGAGAGGCTTTCAGCCTTATCAGTAAACCCAGGAGGATCATGCTGCCGCCAATCGCCCATATTACCTGCAGGATAATAAGATTGTAAAAAGGATTGAGGGTGATAGCAAAAGTTATTACCAGCACCTCGATCACGAGCAGCCATAGCCCTCGCTTCACCAGAAATAGGGCCTGCTGGGCGCTGGTGCGTTTTGTCGCTGAAAGACAGGCGGAAATGCCGCTGAGAAAGACAAAGGTCGGCGCGCAGAAATGGGTGATAAACCTGGTGAAGAACAAAATAGGGGTGGTGACACCGAGATCGGTAGGGGAAGGGTGGCCCTTGTGCAGGGCATCCCTGACATGATCGATGGCCATGATCAGCATGACCAGCCCCCGTAATATATCGATGGAGGCAATGCGATGCTTTGTCGGCGATGTTGGGATGTTTTGCATGGTTGGGGGTTGGATCAAATGTATATTATTTTCCAACGCATATAGGACCATCGTCATCTTTTCCTGTCTTACCAGTGAAAAGAGAGGCAACATCTTCTGGGTAAGATGCTTTAAGTCCGTGAAAATATTTAATTAACATATTAAATAAAATTATATGAAAACTATGCGCGCTTTGTGGATCATTTTGACAGTGTTCTTAGGCGGGAGCTTTATTTTCCTCTCCTGCAATAAGAATTCAAGTGGAAGCAGTGGTACGAGCCACCTGCAAGTGATGTTGACGGATGCTCCGGCAAACTACGATGCCGTCAACATCGATATCCAGAAAGTAGAGGTTAAAGCTTCTTCCGATACGGGTGATGCGGGATGGACAACGGTAAATGTTGTGCGTCCCGGCGTTTATAATCTGCTCGACTTCAAAAATGGTGTTGATACGATGCTGGCCGCGGCCGATTTACCTGCTCCGGTGACTTTGTCCCAGGTGCGGCTGGTCCTCGGCAGTAATAACTCCGTTGTAATAGACGGACAGTCCTATCCTTTGAAGACGCCATCCGCACAGCAATCCGGCCTGAAGCTGAATATTCACTCCACCTTGACAGCCGACATCGTCTACCACCTGTGGATCGATTTCGATGCCAGCCGGTCTATTGTTGCGACAGGTTCGGGTAAATATATCCTGAAGCCCGTTATCAGGACCTATGCTGATGCCGTCGGCGGCAGCATTAAGGGAATTGTGCTGCCTTCAGCAGCTAAACCACAGGTATGGGCAGCGATGGGCGCCGATACGCTGCTGGCGTTGCCGGATTCCGCAACGGGCAATTATTTCTTCGGTGGTATGAATGCGGGCAGCTGGAACCTGCTGTTCCATGCCCAGGATTCGACATACAGGGATACGACTTTCGCTGTGACAGTGACCACAGGGGTAGTGACGAATGCCGGAACAGTGACCTTAGCAACGAAATAATGCATCATAAATATCGGATCATGAACAAATTAATCGTTTTTTTCCTGTCGGCTGCCAGTGTTCTTTGCGTGCAGCATAGCAATGGCCAGGTGCAGGTCCGCGTAAATGTCAACGTGGGCTCGCAGCCCCAGTGGGGTCCCGTGGGATATGATCATGTGGACTATTATTATATGCCGGACATCGATGTCTATTATTCCGTTCCCAGGCAGCGTTATATCTACCTGGAAGGGGGACGCTGGATCTTTGCCGTGGCTTTACCGGCACGCTACCGCTCCTATGATATGTACAGGGGTTATAAGGTAGTCGTAAATGAACCGGAACCTTACAGGCATTGTGAGGTGTACAGGGAAAGATATGGAAGATACAAGGGGAATTACGGACAGCAGGTAGTGATCCGTGATCATCGTCATATTGAAGGCCAGGAAGATCCTTACGATCATCCTGGTCGAAACGGGAGAGGTCATGCGTATGGACACTACAAGCATGGCCGCGGGCACGATTAGTCGTGGTTTGACGAATGGTTGGCCCGGCTAACGGGAAAAACCCTCTTAAGGCGAGGGTTTTTTCTTGCCCTGCCTGTGCGCCGGCACTAACGAACATTCTTCGAATAGGCCTTCAGCATCTCCTTTTCCTTCTTACTCAAGCTTCCCATACCCCTCTTACTGATCTTGTCCAGTATCCGGTCGATCTCCTGTTGCTGGTCAGCCCGTTCGGCATTGTACTTGTGGTCGACGGAATAAAAGTCCTGGTGGGTCTTATAGAAGAGATTATCGACGAGCAATGTTTTGGGACGTGTGATGATCAGATAAATAAAAACCACCGTAGGGACTAAGATGATCAGGATCTTACCGTAATTGTTAATAAGCGCTGATGGGTTCATTATCAGCGCCAGGACCATGCCTACCAATGCGCCGCCCAGATGAGCGTCATGGCCTATATTGTTCTTTTGGGATCTTATGCCGTAGATACTGAACAGCACATATATAAGGGCAAAGATCCAACCCGGAATAGGAGGGAGAAGAAAAAGACCGACGCCGTTGTCCGGATAGATCGCAACAGAAGCAAACATCACTCCGCAAATCGCTCCCGACGCACCGACGGAACTATAATCTCCTTCATTTTTGTGCACCAGCAGGGACAGGAGTTCTCCGCCCAGGAGACTGGCAAAATAAATGATGAGGAAATTAAGGCTGCCCAGGGTTACTTGTACTATCTCGCTGAAGACGTACAGTCCGAAAATATTGAAAATAAGATGGGTCCAGCTGACGTGCAGGAAACCGGATGTGATCAGCCGCTTATAGTCTTTGTTTACAAGGATCCGGTCTACTTCAAATTTGTAGCTATCGAAGAAAAGATGGTTTGTAAAGCCCTTGTAGGATACAAGCGTAATTACGACAATGAGGATGAATACAATAATTCCTGCGTTCGGCATTGGGTCATTATTCAGAATGTTGGACGAAATATAAATATAAAATCTGGAATAATAAACGTGAATGCCGGATCTTTATTTGCCGGTCCGGGCCATCTCAATCCGCAAACTGAACCGAATAGATCATTGGCAGGTAGTTATTGAGTACCTGCCAGTTTTCGCCCCTGTCCGGTGAAAAGAACAGGTTACCGGTGGTAGTGCCAAATGCTACATCATCACCACTGCTTGCCAGTGCATGACGGTAAACAATATCGAAACAACCTTTTTGCGGTAACCCTTTCCTGAGGTCTTTCCAGCTTTTGCCACCGTCATCCGTCCGGCAAATGCTCAGGCCGCCATGAATGGCTGTGCGATTCTCATCACTATTGGCAGGGGCCACCCATGCCTGATCGGGATTGTCATCTGCAACAGCAATAGCGAAGCCAAACCGGGCAGGCCCTTGCGGCTGACTTACGTCCTGCCAGTTCTTTGCTCCATTGGTGGAGCGAAAGATGCCGCAATGGTTCTGTTGCCAGAGTATATCAGGATCGGACGGCGCAGCAACGAGGATATGCGGGTCATGACCTGTTTCAGCAGCAGGATCAGGTAGGAAGTCGGCCCTTAAGCCGTCGTTACGTATTGCCCAGGTTTTGCCGGCATCTGCAGTTTCGAATACGCCGGCACAGCTGACGGCAACGTGAATATGATTTTCATCCCGCGGGTCTACCACAATAGAATGAATGCCCGGCTGGTCGCGCCCGCCGCCAAACCAGCCTTCCTTACGGGTAGGGTGTTTCCACAATGACTCTACCAGCTGAAAGGTGTTCCCCCCGTCTTCGCTGAGGAACAAACCGCCGGGATCGGTGCCAACCCATAACTTGGAAAGAAAATGCTTACCCCCATGCGCCATTGACCAGATGTAGCGGGTGGCAGCCGGTATGCCGTCTTTAATTTCTTCCCCTTCCGGATAAGCCGGAGCAGCTACTTCCTCCCAGGTATTTCCCCTGTCTTTTGAGCGGTGAAGCTTAACACCCCAATGCCCGTGGTCGAGGCAGGCCCACCAGGTGCCGTTGCGGGGATCGGCGTAGGCAATGGAAACCGGCATGCCTTCGAAAGAGATATTTTCTATCTGCCAGTCCTTGTTTTGCACATGATAGGCGATAAGCCCTTTGCGTGTCCCTAAGAGAAGTGTTGATTTCATAAGCTTAGCATTTTGAGTTATCCCCCTGACAAAGCCTGTATAATGTAGATCTCGCTGTTTTCGGAAAATAGATCGCTCAGAGCGGTGCGGTCTTTTATGATCGTTCCGTCAATGAAAATATTGACATGTTTTCGCAATTGGCCCTGTTCATCGAGCAGGTAGGAGCGGACGCCGGGATAGTTGACGTCTATTTCATCGAGGACCTCTGCCAGCGTACTGCCGTTAGCCGGTGTACTCTTCAAGCCGGGAAAAAACCGCTTTAAAGCGGGAGTGAATTTTACCGTTGGCATTGCAATGATTTTTGATGACCCCGTATGCGGATTACTAAGGTACAAATTTTCCTTTTATCAATTATTTCCCACCCCTTGTCAACCAGGATAGCTGAGATGTAGGATATGCTATATCATTGCACGATCCAAAGGTTGCTTACTTTATATCAAAGATATTTTATGAAAATAGGCGTGATCGTTACGATTACCTGGCTGGCGACAATGTCCGCCAATATTTGTATTGGACAGGACGGACGTGGAGATCTCATCATAGACAGTTTTACTTCTACCATACTCAGGGAGAATAAGATACATTTAGATCCACTCCGCAAAATATATGTCTGTCTGCCTGCCACCTATAAGTCGTCAAAACGATCGTATCCGGTGGTGTTTTATTTTCACACAATAGTTACCAATCCCGCTCAATTATTGGGGTCGTCAGGGATGAAAGACCTGCTGGACAATGCATTTAAAAGCAATCTTTCCCGTGAATTCATATTGGTAGTACCCGATTGCAGTTCCCCGACCGCCGGTAGTTTTTACGAAAATTCATCAACCAGCGGCCGGTGGCTGGATTTTATAACACAGGAACTTGTACCCTTTATTGATGCAAAATACCGGTCAATGCCTCAAAAGGAAAGCAGGGCTGTGATAGGTGACGGGATGGGAGGAAGGGGAGCGCTTGTACTGGCGATGACCCGGCCTGATCTTTTCAGCGTCGTGTACGCCCTGCATCCCGTCGCAACCGGGATAGGCAATATTCCCTGGGTTAATACAGATATAAACTGGAAAAAAATTCATGAGGCCGGATCTTTTGAAGATTTGGCGGGCCAGGGATTTACTTCGATCTTTCTTGCCATACAACAGGCTTTTTTACCTAACCCGAACAGGCCGCCCTTCTATTGCGATTTCATGTTTGAGCCTGAGAACGGACAGATGAAATTAAATGTTGAAAACATGCAAAAGGTAAAAGGATCGTTCCTGTTGGATCATTACCTCGAACAAAACAGGCAAAAGCTGCTGCAGTTAAAGGCGATCGCCTATGATTGGGGAAGGTTTGATCCGATCCAGGAACATGTAATTTCTGCGGAACACTTCAGCCGGGAATTGCAGGATCTGGGCATTGATCATGAGGCCGAGGAATATGCAGGCTTGCCCTGGACTAAGAACTGGTCCCTGACGGGGCGCTTTTACACGCGGGTAATTCCTTTCCTTAACCGGAATCTAAAGTTTTCCGGGAATTAAAATATATAAATGTATCGATCGGTGCCGGAGGACTTTAGATTTCCCGCATGCGCGGTTCTCACCTTTCTCCCGATATTGGGGATATTTGGCCACATTTACGGTAAATTTTCAACGGCAATTAGCTGGCATTAAATTTTAAGGATTTATTAAGATGGTTCTTATCATTTTAAATATGTGATTATGAAAACAAGACTAAATATGCTGGCTACTGCAGGTGTTGCAGCGATTTTGTTAGCGGGATGCGTATCGAGCAAGAAGTATAAGTCATCCCAGGAAGCCCTTCAACAGATGAGGAATGACAGCGTCCGGCTTGCACAGCAGGTGACTTCGCTAAATGAAAACGTACAAACGCTTGAACAGAAAAACACCTCCCTGCAACGCTCACTTGACAGCAGCAACAGCAGCTACGCTTCCCAGCAAAAGTCCCTTGATTATTATCAGGAGTACTTCAACAAGCAGAAAGGCACCCTCTCACAGGTGAGCGAAGAGCTGAAAGGGGCACTTACGCAGGCTGGTCTTGCAAACGAAGACGTTCAACAGGCGAATGACGCTATTTATGTGAGCCTGGATGAAAATAAGGTCTTCAAAAAGAACAGCACTGCCGTTACGCCAAACGGAAAGCAGGCGTTGACCAGCCTTGCACAGGTAATTAAGAATCGCTCATCAGATGTCAATGTGACTGTGAGCGATGGCGATTCTTCCAGCGGCCAAAGCACCACCACCACCACCACAGCTGATAACATGCCTGCTGATAACATGTCAGCCAATCCGGCCCCAATGCACCATAGGACTCACCAGGGTATGGTCCACCGGAGATCTGCGGCAAAGAAAGCTGCCGATCAAAGTGTTGCAGAAAGCGACAAGAAAAGCAATGTTGCTGTAGCACATAAAAAGACAAAAAGAAGGTACACAAGTTCGGAAGGATCGATGACGTTTTATAATAACCCATCCAGGTTCTCGAAGAACAGAGCATGGGCATTAAAGCAGGGACGTGTGAATTCAGTTGCGAACGGCCTCCTGCAAAATGGTGTTCCAAAAGTAAATTTGTTGATGCAGCAGCCTGTTTCAAGCGGTAATGTACAGAGTAATACCATCAAAGTGGTCATTACTCCTACTATGAATGACTTTGATCCGCAAAAAAATGCATCTGCCAAGGGAAATTAAGCAGCCTTTACTATGATCCATAAAGCCTTCCGCTGATGTGGAAGGCTTTTTTTATTTAACTGATCAATAAATATTATGCATTTCATTTACATCTTTCTCCTGCTTTTGTCAACGCTGCTTTCCTGCCGGGAGAAGCCCGGAGGGGCTTCAAAGGAACGTATAAATGAAATGAACCTTAAAAGAGGGGCCGTTATTACTTGTGGTCCCGTCGATAAGAAATTCGGGTCAGTTGTATTTAACACTTCCTGCTCCGGAGAAACGGAAGACTTTAACCTCGCCATGGAGTTGTTGCATTCGTTTGAATATGATGAGGCCGAAAAAGTCTTTGCAAAGATCATAGACAAGGAGCCGGATTGCGCCATGGCTTATTGGGGAGTGGCTATGAGCAATTTCCATCCCTTATGGACTCCTCCCTCAGGACCGGAACTCGAAAAAGGAGTTAAGGCGGTCAGGATCGCACAGGCAATTAATAAAAAGTCAAAAAGGGAAGAAGCGTATATAGCCGCCATTGCTGCATTTTATGAAGGCTGGGATAAGATTGATCATTACAGCCGGTGCGTCAGGTTTGAAAAGGCAATGGAAAAATTATATGCAGACTATCCGGATGACAGGGAGGCGGCAATATTTTATGCTTTAGCACTGAATGCAGCGGCTGATCCAACTGATAGGTCGCTGAATAAGCAGAAGAAAGCCGGTTCGATCCTGAACGCTCTTTATACAGCAGAACCGGATCATCCGGGAATCATACATTATCTCATTCACACGTACGATTACCCCGAACTTGCAGAAATGGCCCTGCCGGCTGCGAGAAAATATGCTTCTGTAGCTCCTTCCTCCGCACATGCATTGCATATGCCTTCACATATTTTTACGAGATTGGGCCTTTGGGATGAATGCATCCGGTCAAATCTTGCATCTGTCGCTTCTGCCCGATGTTATGCCGCAGCGGCTGGTATTAAAGGTCATTGGGATGAGGAACTTCATGGAATGGACTACCTTATGTATGCTTACCTGCAAGAGAGAGAGGATCGACTTGCAAAAGAACAATTGGATTATCTTGATACGATCAATGACGTCAATCCTGTTAATTTTAAAGTCGCCTATGCCTTTGCTGCCATTCCTTCCCGTTATTTATTGGAAAACAAGCGCTGGAAAGAGGCCGCCGGACTGCAATTGCATGGTTCAAACTTTCCCTGGGAAGATTTTCCCTGGCAAAATGCGATCGTCCATTTCACAAGGCTAATGGGTTTTGTCCACATCGGCAGGATCGACTCCGCTAAGGCTGAATTAAAGCAGCTCAATTTCAATTATAATAAGCTCGTAGAGCAGAAAGACTCGTACAAAGCCAATCAGGTGCAAATACAGATCAACGCAGCGGAAGCCTGGCTGCGCTTTAAAGAAGGAAGGAATAAGGAAGCGCTGATGCTAATGGCGCTGGCCGCTGACGCGGAAGACAAAACTTTCAAACATCCGGTGACCCCTTGTGAGGTGATCCCCGCAAGAGAATTATTAGGCGATCTGCTATTGCAGATGAACAGGCCGGGGGAAGCCCTGGAAGCATATGAGTTGGATTTGAAGAGGCATCCTAACCGGTTCAATGGGCTTTACGGAGCTCGGTTGGCGGCGGAAAGAGCAAGAAACCTGCAAACTATTCATAAACATGATTGATAACACAAGTACACCGTGGCCGAAGCTTGTTTTTGAAGCGTACAAGGACACCATTGCTACCGTTCACATGTGGACGCAGATAATAGGGAAAATAAGATTGAAGAAGACGCCATGGCTCAATCATTCATGGCATGTAACCCTTTATATTTCTGCACGGGGACTGACCACCGGAAGTATTCCTTATGATGAAGGCGTTTTTCAGGTCGATATGGATTTTATAGATCATGAGGTGATCATCTCGTCAAGCAACGGGGAAAAGGAATATGTAAAGCTTTATCCGCGCCCCGTCGCGGGTTTTTATGAGGAACTGTTTACTAAACTGGGCTCGATGGGCATTCAGGTAACTATTCATGGTTCCCCGAACGAGATCGATCCGGCCATTCCCTTTCAGCAGGACACTGTTCATCAAAGTTATGATGCGACGCAAATGCACCTTATCTGGCAGGCGCTGGTACGTACGGAGATCGTATTTACGAGATTTCGTTCGGAGTTTCTCGGGAAAGCAAGCCCTGTGCATCTTTTTTGGGGGTCATTTGATCTGGCGGTAACCCGTTTTTCGGGCCGGAAGGCGCCACAATACCAGGGCGTGGTACCGAATATACCTAAGGAGGTAATGGAGGAAGCTTATTCACATGAAGTAAGCAGTTGCGGTTTTTGGGTAGGCAATGAGAAAAGTCCTTTGCCGGTATTTTATTCCTATTGCTATCCCACTCCTCCGGATTTCGGCAAACAGTCCGTTGCGCCGGCAGAAGCCTTTTACAACAATGAAATGGGCGAATTCTTTTTGCCCTACGATGTTGTTCGGCAATCCGAAAACCCCTCGGAGACCCTGCTGCAGTTTTTGAGGTCAACGTATAAAGCCGCCGCTGACACCGGTGATTGGAACAACAGTTTGGAATGCGATCTTACTTATTTGGAAAAGTAAAAAAATAGACTGAAAAATTCACTAACCTTAAAAAATCTATAACATGAAATGGCTGGGTGGCAGGGAAAGTTCCAATGTCGAGGATCGCCGAGGGATCTCCGGCGGGCATGTAGCGGCTGGCGGAGGGATCGTTGGCCTTATTATCTATCTGATCTACACCTTCGTAGGCGGGTCCGGCCCGGCTCCGCAAATGCCGGAGCTGCCCGGCCAGGCCCAGTCAACGCAGCAGTCGCCGGAACAAAAAGCCGCTGATGACCAGCAGGCAAAATTCGTCAAAGTGGTGCTGGCTGATACTGAAGATGTCTGGGCCAAATTATTCGCCGATCAGGGGAAGACCTATGAGTATCCCACGCTGGTGTTATTTCGTGACCAGGTGGAGTCTGCTTGCGGCCTGGCAAACTCGGCTGTAGGACCTTTCTATTGCCCCGGGGACCAAAAGTTGTATTTGGACCTGGCTTTCTGCCAGGAGCTGCAGGATCGCTTCAAAGCGCCGGGAGACTTTGCCGTTGCATATGTCATTGCACATGAAGTAGGCCATCATATTCAAAACCTCAACGGCACATCGGCAAAAATGAGCCAGCTGCGTTCGCAGGTAAGCAAGACAGAGTACAACAAATACTCTGTCAGGTTGGAGCTACAGGCTGATTTTCTGGCGGGGGTCTGGGCACATCATGCGAATAAGATGAAGAATATTCTTGATCCGGGTGATATCGAAGAAGCTTTAAAGGCTGCAAATGCAATTGGCGACGACAGATTACAGAAGCAGGCCACGGGAACGGTGGTGCCGGATGCCTTTACCCATGGGACCTCGGCCCAGCGGATGTATTGGTTTAGGAAAGGGTTTGAAACAGGGGATGTGAAACAGGGAGATACGTTTAATGATCCTTCGCTTAATTAAGAGAGGGCATTTACTTTTATCACTTTTTGTAATTTTTTATTATATTTGGTAATAACGCCGTTATCTGACCGGCGCTCCCTAAACACAATCAATACAATAAGCTATTAACTGCCCATGCTCCTATACCGTATAGCGCTTTATAGCCTCATTGCTTTTAGTGCGCTTATCCTCGCCGACAGTTTCCTGCTGCCGCAGGTGAAACAACAAGACATCTACAAGACCAGCAGCTTTGTCCGCGGATATGACAGAGGGACCCGGCATTATACGCTCGAATTCCTTGTTATGCAAAGCGGTCATCGATATTTGCTCCCGAGGCATGGTACTGCCCAGCTGGCGGAAAACGACTCCGTTGTCATCGGGCTAACCGGACTTTTCGGGCGACCTGCCAGTATAACATGGCATAATGAGGCAACGAATAATACAGCCGATCTCCGGGTGTTGAACAATGGTGCTCCATTGGTTGCGGGCCCCATAGCCAGCATGCTGTTCCCCTTTCTGATGTTGTTGACTCCATCACGTTTGAATAATAAGCAGCGCTGGATCTGGCTTATTATATCGATAGCCATAACCGCTATGAATGTGTGGTTCTATTGGTGGTAGCCCATCTTTTATCCAAAAAAATACAATTTCATATGACCTTATTCACCCCATTTTTTGCAACTGCCCGTAGCACATGGCTGGGGGCCTTAATACTGTTAATGGCCTTATCCGTGCCGGCGACAGCGCAGAACGACATCAGCCGGAAGGTGGACAAGGTTATCAATAAGGCCATGACCGATGAGGCAATTCCGGGTGTGGCGGTTGCCATCATCCGCGATGGGAATGTATTGTATGAAAAAGCGTACGGCGTAAGGTCTGTCAACGCGGCAGCGAGAACGGATGAGCAGACCGTATTCAGCATTGGTTCGGTCTCCAAGGCATTTACAGCGGTAGGCTTGATGCTCCTGGTACAGGAGAATCAACTCTCATTGGATGATCCCATAAAGAAATACATGAAGGGGCTGCCGGGCGACTGGCAAACCATTACCATTCGCCAGTTCATGACCCATACCAGCGGTATTCCGGAATTGAAGGGCAATAAGGACAATGGTTCTTTTGAACAAACGCTTTCCCAGGCGGGAAAGATGAAAATGTCTTTCCGCCCGGGTGCGCGGCAGCAGTATAATAATTTCAACTTCGCGGTGATGGGCAAGCTGATCGAAGCGATCACAGGGATGGATTACCACACCTTTATGCAAAAGCGGGTCTTTAAGCCGGCCGGTATGGTTAGTTCGGGTGTAAAGCCCGCCTCGGACGATATGAGTACGGGACATTTGGAAAAAAACGGAAAATTGGTGCCTGTTGAAACACATTTTAATGCGGGTGACTATGGAGTACCCTCCGGCGGATTGCAAACCACGCTCGCCGACTTTGTACAGTTGAGCCAGGCATTGTATAAAAAGCAACTGTTAAGGAAGAATATCCTCGAAACCATGTGGACGCCTTATTCATCTGCCTTGTCCAATACCCCGGGCTGGCATTCCCGTACGGCCGGAAAGGAACTCGTTATTCACAAAGGTGGAGGCGGAACTGGAATTGGCAGTGTGTGCGATTACAAAATTGTGCCTTCCCGGAACCTGTATGTAATTGTTATGTTCAACAAAGCCAGGAACAAGATCTCTCCGTCCGATGTTACGGACGATATAATGCTGCAATGTTTTAATATTCCCAAGGGGCCAAAGGGCGAAAATGCGGGGGAAGGAAGGGAGAAATAAGAAAAGCCCCTCACAATGCGAGGGGCTTTTCGGTCAATCAAGCGATATCAAATCGGTCAAGATCCATCACTTTGGCCCATGCCGATACAAAGTCATGAACAAACTTTTCTTTAGCATCCTCGCACGCATATACCTCGGCCAGCGCGCGGAGCTCGGCGTTTGAGCCGAAGACGAGATCGGCACGGGTAGCGGTCCATTTAAGGGCCCCCGTCGTTCGGTCCCGTCCTTCAAAGAGGTCACCGGCTTCCGATGTCGCAGTCCACTTTGTGCCCATATCCAGGAGGTTTACGAAAAAGTCGTTGGTAAGTGTTTCCGGACGGTGCGTGAACACGCCGTGCTGCGAATGGTCGAAGTTGGTGTTGAGCGTCCGCATACCGCCCAGCAGTACCGTCATTTCAGGTGCGGTCAGCGTCAGCAGCTGCGCTTTGTCGACGAGGAATATGTCTGCTTTTGCGGCATACCGGGCATGTGCGTAGTTGCGAAAGCCATCAGCAGCCGGCTCCAGCGCACCAAACGATTCCACATCGGTCTGCTCCTGCGATGCGTCGCTGCGGCCGGGGGTAAAAGGTACGGCAACGGTGTAGCCGGCATTCTTTGCTGCCTGTTCGATGCCTGCGCATCCGCCTAATACGATGAGGTCCGCCAGCGAAATTGCCTTGCTGCCTCCCTGGGCATCGTTAAATGACTTTTGGATACCTTCCAGCGTGGCCAACACCTTGGACAGCTGCGCCGGGTCGTTTACTTCCCAGTCTTTTTGAGGCGCCAGCCGGATGCGGGCGCCATTGGCGCCACCCCGCCGGTCGGAATCGCGATAGGTGGATGCCGAAGCCCAGGCAGTGGTGACGAGCTGTGAAATGCTTAAGCCGGCATTCAGCAGCTGGCTTTTCAAGGCAGCGATATCCTGGTCGTTGATCAGCGGATGGGCAACGGCCGGAACGGGATCCTGCCAGATCAGTTCCTCGGCAGGTACTTCAGGACCAAGGTAACGTACACGGGGACCCATGTCACGATGTGTCAGCTTGAACCATGCGCGGGCGAAAGCGTCGGCAAACTGATCCGGGTTCTCATAAAAGCGGCGGGAAATAGCCTCGTAGGCGGGATCAACCTTCAGGGAAAGGTCGGTCGTCAGCATCGTTGGCGCGTGGCGTTTCTTCGCGTCGTGTGCATCGGGCACTGTACCGGCGCCGGCGCCGTCTTTAGGGACCCATTGGAAGGCGCCCGCCGGGCTTTTGGTCAGCTCCCATTCATATCCGAATAAATTCTCGAAGAAATTATTGCTCCATTTCGTCGGCGTGGTGGTCCAGATCCCTTCCAGGCCGCTGGTGATGGTGTGACCTGCATTGCCGGCGCCGTAGGAATTGCTCCAGCCAAGGCCCTGCTCTGCCATGGAGGCGCCCGCCGGTTCCTTGCCTACGTGTTTTCCGGCATCGGCAGCGCCATGGGTTTTGCCAAAACTATGGCCGCCGGCAATCAAAGCCACCGTTTCTTCGTCGTTCATGGCCATCCGGCCAAAGGTTTCGCGGATGTCGCGGGCGGCTGCCAGCGGATCGGGTTTCCCGTCAGGCCCCTCGGGGTTTACGTAGATCAGCCCCATTTGCACCGCTCCAAGCGGGTTCTCCAGCTCGCGGTCGCCTTCATACCTTTTGTTACCCAGCCACTCCGTTTCCGACCCCCAATAGGTATCTTCAGCTGCTTCCCATACATCCTGGCGTCCGCCACCGAATCCGAATGTCTTAAATCCCATCGATTCGAGGGCGCAATTGCCCGCCAGCACAAGCAGGTCTGCCCACGAAAGCTTTTTCCCATATTTCTGTTTCACCGGCCAGAGCAACCGGCGTGCCTTGTCCAAATTGGCATTATCAGGCCAGCTGTTCAGCGGTGCAAAACGCTGCATTCCCCTGCCTGCTCCGCCACGTCCATCCGAGATCCGGTAAGTGCCCGCGGCGTGCCACGACAGCCGGATCATCAATGGGCCATAGTGGCCAAAGTCGGCGGGCCACCAGGCCTGCGAGGTGGTCAGCACATCAATTATTTCTTTTTTAACTACATGCAGGTCCAGTTTTTTGAATTCTTCCGCATAATCAAATCCTTTGTCCATCGGGTCCGATAAGGATGAATGTTGTCTCAGGATATTCAGGTTTACCTGGTTGGGCCACCAGTCGCGGTTTCTTGTCCCGCCACCAGCAACCTGTTTCAGCTGTCCTCCGGTGAACGGGCACTTGCCTGCGGCACCTGGATGGTGCACTGTTGCATAATGAAGCGTGTTGTTTTCCATGATGGTGCATTTTTATTTTATGTGTATTGTCAAATATATCGAAGTTTTCGCCATCGATTTTATAGATAGTTTTGATGGAGTGATCGATAAAATCGATATGATGCGGAAAAAGGCCGCCAAAAAAAGCCGTACATTCAGTACCCGCACCTGTATAAAAAAACCTGTTATATGAAAAAGGAAATCACCCGGCGAAAGTTTGTTGAAATGACAGCTACGGCCGGACTCGCTCTTACCATTGTTCCAAGACATGTGCTTGGAAGGGGATATGTCGCCCCAAGCGATAAGATCACATTGGCCTATATCGGCGTTGGCACACAAGGGATCAGGGAATTGCTGCCATTGCTGGCGGTACCCGGGATCCAGGTGGTGGCTGTTTGCGACCCGAATAAAGAAGCCAGGGGTTACCGCGACTGGGGCATCAACTACCTCAAAGACGAGGTCCGCAAGGCCATTAAAAAGCCGGACTGGGATCCCGGCGGTGACAATACTATTCCCGGCGGAAGGGATAATGGAAAGGACATCGTAGATACTTATTATGCCAATATGCGGCCCGGGCAAAAATTCAAGGGATGTGCCGCTTATGCCGATGCGCGTGAATTGCTGGAGAAAGAAAAGGACCTGGATGCGGTGAAGATCATGACGCCCGATCACCTGCATGGCGTGCTTTGTATGGCTGCCATCAAAAGAGGCAAGCACGTGCTTGTGCACAAACCCATATCCAACAGACTTATCGAAGGAAAGAAAGTGATCGAAATGGCCAGGAACCACCCGAAAGTGATAACACACCTCATTCCCTGGGATTCCAACGGGTCGATGGAGACGGTGATGTCCTGGCTCAATGCGGGAGCCATCGGAACATTGAAAGAGGTGCATAACTGGACCAACCGTCCTGTTTGGCCACAATACCCTGAACTGCCTGTTGACAAGCCTCCTGTTCCCGAAGGGTTCAACTGGGATCTGTGGCTTGGCCCTGAAGCAGAGCGTGCCTATCATCCAGGCTATACCCACATGGTGTTCCGCGGCTGGTACGACTTTGGCGGAGGGTCTATGGCCGATATGGGTCACTACAGTCTCTGGACTGTATTCAATGCTTTACAGCTCACCTCTCCCTCCGTGGTGGAACCACACAGGAGCCATTTTTGCGACTTCAATGGAGCCGTTCCATTCCGCGTAAACAACGACTTCTCGTTCCCCATGGCCAGCACCGTGAAGTTCAGCTACCCGGCAAACGGCAGCAGGGGTCCCGTCGACCTTTATTGGTACGATGGCGGTATGCGGCCCTGCATTCCGGAAGAGCTGGCGAGAGACAATAAAGAGCTGCCGCAGGAAGGAATGATGTTCGTAGGCGATAAAGGAAAGATCCTTGCAGGATTCAATGTGCAGAACCCGCAGATCATTTCCGGCCGGAAAATGGAGGCGCCCGCGGGAGCCGGCAACGATAAACGCGATCAGGTGCAGATGACGTCCGCGGCATTACCATTGTTCGTAGAGGCCTGCAGGAGCGGGAAGCAGTATCCCGGGAACTTTGCTGAAGGCGAGCACCTCACGGAGGCTGTCAACTTGTATGCAGCGTCATTAAGGGCAAACAAAATGCTGAAATACGATGCTGCCGGCCAAACAATCACCAATGTAGCCGATGCCAATAAATATCTGGATCGTGCGTACAGGCAGGGATGGGACCCTGCTGCTATTTAATAACGAAATAAAGCAAGCGATATGAGAACGATCAACCGCAGGTCATTTGTCGGCAAAATGGCTGCAGGGACTGTCGCCGCCCTTGGCTTGACACACCTGCCCGCACAATTGCTGGCGCACGCCAGGATGCTGGATATCCCCATTGGCTTTCAGACCTTTCCCATCAGGGAACTGCTGGCGAAAGATTTTCCCGGTACTTTAAAAATGATGGCTTCACAGGGCTACCAGCTCACAGAGATGTGTTCACCGAAAGGATATGCAGAGATTGGCTACGGACCGCTGACAGGGATGAAAGCGTCCGAAATGCGCAAAATTATCAATGATTCCGGGCTCAGCTGCCCCAGCTGCCATTTCGGCTTTGCAGAGTTTGGCGATTCGCTAGATGACCGTATAGAGTTCGCACATGGCCTGGGACTGAGCCAGATGATCTGCTCCACCTTCTGGCTTCCCAAAACCGCTGTCTTAAATGATTATCTTGCCGCGGCAGATAAGCTGAATGCGGCGGCTGAAAAAATAAAAAAGGCTGGTATGCAGGCCGGTTTCCATAATCATGATTTCGAATTCCATGAACTCGATGGCCAGCTGATCTACGATGCATTGATGAAGCGCCTGGACCCCGGCCTTGTAAAGATGCAGTTTCAGACGGAAGTGATCAACCTCGGATACAAGGCTTCTACGTACTTTAATAAATATCCGGGGAGATTCATCTCTGCACATCTGTCGGATTGGACGGCAGATAAAAAGCAGGTACCCGTAGGGCAGGGGGTCATCGATTGGAAGGAGTTTTTTACGGCTGCAAATACAGGTGGCGTAAAGAATTTCTTTGTGGAAATGGACCTGGACAAATACAAGGATAGCGCCGCATTTATCCGTTCACTATAAGTGCGTCCCCTTTAACCCATTACCATCGATTTAAGCGCTATCAGCATCATTTCTTTCTGCTTGCCCCTTAGCTTTATGGAGCCCAGTGGTTTCTCAGCAAATGTATCCGGCAGGCGGAGAGAGGCGGCCAGGTCGCCAGACACGATCACTTCTTCATTGAACTCCTTGCACATGTTCTGTATCCGCGAGGTGGTATTCAATACATCACCGGAATAGGTAATATCCCTTTTAATGATCCCTATTTCGCCCGCCACCACTTTTCCACAGTGGATGCCTGCCTTAAAGGATGGCGCCAGCCCATACTGACGCATGTATTTATCGTTCAGCTGCTGCAGGCAGAACTTGATATCAAAGAAGCACTGTACGCATTTACTGTCCTGCACGCCCTGCTCATGCTTCCAGGCTACAACCACTTCGTCCCCCACATATTGATAGATCTCCCCGTTGTTGTCAATGATGGGGTTGGTGATATCGGAAAAAATATCTTTGAGAAAGGTATGGTATTTTTTATCCCCCAGCTGCTCGGCGATGGTGGTGGAAGCGTTCAGGTCCAGGAACATGAATATCCGCTGTTCCTCCCGTGGCGTATTGTATTTGCCGCGGAGGATGTTCCAGAAAACCCCCTGACCGAACTTGTTATTGATCTGGAGGAACAGTTGTGTAACGGTGACTACAACGCCCCACACCATGCAGTTCTTTATGATCCGGTCCCATTCAGACGGTATATTGAATAGCCGGAGGATAATATTGATAATTGCGATCACCGCCAGGAAAGAAAGCACTACGGCCAGGACGGTATACCCATATGATTTGTCCCGGAACCGCACATTTACAAAAAAGACGAGAAAACTGCCGCCCAGCAGGGCGCCTATAAGCGCCGCACCCATATTGATCAGTATAGACTGTGGAAGCGTATACTTGGGCACTGGTGGGATGGCATTCATCGTAGTGAGCGCCAGGTAGTCATAGAATGGAATAAAAAACCCTATTATCAGCCATGCTACTATGATAATGCACAGCTGCTGCAGCTTGTATGAGGTCCTCCTGCTCATAGAGACTATAAGGTTTTGCACCTCAATATACCCCTTTTCGGGTAATCAGTATTTCGCCGGCTGTACGAATAGCGGCAGATTTGTAATTTTTTTGTATATATTCGTTTCAATATGAAACAGGATAACTATATGAAAGCATGCGCATTTATCATTTTTGCATTATTTACTGTAGTTGGCTATTCACAGAACAACATCAACAACTACAAATATGTAATTGTGCCGGAAAGGTTCAATTTCTCCAGGGATGATAATCAGTATGGATTGAATTCGACAACAAGACTGCTGCTGGAACAAAAAGGATTTGCGGCTTTAATGAGCAACGAGCAGCTGCCTCCGGCATTGGCTGCCAACAGATGTAATGCGCTTGTGGCTGATGTAGTCCAAAAAAAGGGTCTTTTTGTTACAAACCTTACTTTGCTGTTAAGGGACTGCCAGGGCAATATCATCTTCAAAAGCAAAGAAGGCAAAAGCAGGGAAAAGGAATTTCCGGTCGCATACGACCTCGCTTTAAGGGACGCTTTCTCATCGCTGAATGATGTGCCTTATAAATACGATAGCACGATGGCTACAAACCAACAGGCCGCTGCGCCCTCCGCAGCTCCCTCTCCTGCCCCGGCGCCCGCAGTGGCTGCAGGTGCTGAGATCACAGGCACCTTGTATGCCCAGGCTACACCCAATGGATATCAGCTGATCGACACCACTCCGAAAAAAGTATTGATACTGCTTAAAACCTCCATGCAGGATTACTATATCGCTGAAGCCGGAGCATCCAACGGCATAGTCTTTAAGAAGAATGGAGAGTGGATCTTCGAGTACTATAAGGATAGCAAACTTGTTTCTCAGAAACTGGATGTCAAGTTCTGATCAAATCATTTTCCAGGTAGCACCAAAATTTAACGCCATCATTGATTTGGCCCTGTAATTCTGCTTCGGACATGTAGGGCTCATGCCATCGGTCTGCCGGAATTATGCCCTTATAAGCTGATGCGGCATCATTGATGATTTCGTATATCTGGGTAAGATCTTTTTTTGTGCTCGTGACGATCATAGGCAATATTTGAAATTAAGGTTATATTTATAACAGTGCCAATTTCACTTCTGCTATTCTTTGTTACGGTGACCTATCAAATTACTGAATTTAATAATCAAAGCAATGATATCCGGAGTACATTTAATTATCTATTCAAATGATGCGCTGGCTGATCTTTGGGCTCCCGCCTTCAGAACTTGCAATACACCCGTCAACTGAAGGCGCCCGGCACGAAATTTATTTGATGTGGCCAAGACATGCAAGGCCATAAGTACGGTGCTTTATACGCTTAAATGACATTACCCGGGTTTTCGGGAATTTTAACTTCATCTGTTTTTACACCCCTTATCTTCTGTAAGTCAATGTAATCAGAAGAAATCTTATGGTTAAAGCCATTCCAGACTGGTGTAATAAATAATCATGGCACGGTAATGGGCCTTAATATGTTAAGTCCTTACAAATATCCTTATTTGGTAGAGGTCTAAAATCATCATCTATAAAATATAGTACAATGAATACATCAAATTTTCAAACGACGACCTCGGATAATCAGCCCGCCCGTAAGAATTCAAAAAAAGCGGTTATCGTAGTATTGGGGATTGCTTGTTTGGCTACATGGGGTTATTTGCTGATCAATAAAAACAAAACAGGAAATGTAATTGAACAAAATCAGACGCAAATTGCCAAAATAAGCGATGAAAAAAACAATGTCCAGAAAAGCTTTGATGAATCGTTAGTCCGGCTGGATTCGATGGCAAGTGTATCCAACGGATTGAAAAGCAAATTAACCGAAGAGAATAGTGATATTGCTAAAAGAAAAGCAGAGATTCGCGTCATTCTTAATAAGACGAATGCAACAAGCGCAGAATTAGTAAAAGCAAGAGAATTAATTGCCCAGTTGAATGATAGGATCGGCAATATGGAACAGGAAGTTGCGCGCCTTTCAAATGACAACCAATCTTTAAATCAGGATAAAGTAGTCTTGACGCAGGAAAATGGAAAACTAACCGACGACCTTTCGACTACAATGGTGGTTAAACAGGATCTTGAAAAGAAAGTGGATATTGCTTCCACCTTGGATGCCTCAAATATTGTTATTACACCGGTTAATGTAAAGAGTAGCGGAAAAGAAAAAGTTACGTCTACAGCAAAGCGTGTCAATAAATTGGTTATTTCATTTGATGTGAATAATCGTATTGCACAACCCGGAACGACGGATATTTATGTCTGTATTTTAGGACCCGATGGAAAAAATATAGTTACACGCGACTCAGTTTCTAATGTTTTTACCACCCGTGATGAAGGGGATAAATCATATACGGCTAAACTACCGGTCGAACTTGAAACTGGCAAGAAGAAGAGCGTCGAATTCTCGTTCGCGCCACATGCTGATTTTCAGCAGGGGAAATATCTAATTCAAATTTACCAGAATGGGTTTAAGATCGGCGAAGGAGTACGCGAATTAAAAAAAGGCGGTTTATTCAGTTAGTTATTTTAAGTTTAAAATAAGCGGCGGCCTGGTTACATTAACCAGGCCGCCGTTTTTATGGAACTATTTAATCACAAACTTATAGTTCCCCGCTTTGATCCCGTCGAGCCGGAACGTCCCGTTGCTGTTGGTAGTGATCGTCAGGATATTGCCGCCGGGATTTTTACCTCCTTTTACAAAAAATCTCCCAAAAATCAGAATTAATGGCAGAAATTGAGAGAGAAGACAAACTCATGAATCTACTTGACCTCACATATTGGAAAATCGTCCGCCAGGAGATGCAGGACCTCAACTTCCCTGCGACGGAAGAATCGACCAGTTATGGAACTCCCGCGTTTAAAGTGAAGAAAAAACTCCTGCTCCGGCTGAAAGAGGACGGAGAAACCATGATGATCCATGCTGATGACCGGGATATCTGGCTTGAAGATGACCCGGATGTATTCTTTTTTACAGAGCACTATCGCAACTATCCCGCCGTCCTGGTGCGATTGAAAAAGATCAGGAAGAAAAAGCTACGGGCGCTGATCATGCAATGCTGGAAGGAAATAGCGCCTCCAAAACTCGTCGATCAATGGAAAATAAGTAACCAGGCGCCGTAGCAGCCCCATGGCTGGCGCCCAAACAAAAAAGTCGGCCAGATGAAGTCTGGCCGACTTTGGTTTTACACCTATAACAATATACTCGTTTTCCCCGTCGTATATTTTATCAGATATTCTTCCACCAGTTGCCGGTTGTTCCCCGTTGCACGTATCGCTTCCTCCACCGTCTGCCGGGAAACCAGGAATTTCTTCTGTAAATAGGTTGTTTCAAAACTGTCTTTCTCGGCCGCCTTTGGAGCGGGGCCGTCTTTTTTTATTTTGTTCGCAGGCATATGCAATCGTTTTTATATGTGTACAAAATATTATGCCAGGCAGGCGAAGCCAGAACCCAAAATTACAACACTTAAAAGAGATTTATGCAGGAACTGGCTCAATCTCCAGAACAAAACACAACTGTATAGTATCGAAGAAGATATGAAAGGTCTTACCGCCAAATTGGACGGTTTATTCGGGATGTAACGCCTGGTCGCCTCGCTGACCTTCTTTATTCATTTGCACCGGTCAGTGCGTTGGGGTCGATGGCCAGCGCCTTGTCCTCGTACAGTTTTGTTTTGTCGACATTGCCCAGGGCCGTTTCCAAGTCTGCTTTTAAGAGCAGCACAGTCACGTTTTTTGCGTCTTTTTGCAAGTATTTATCAATGATCTTCTGTGCCTCTTCGAATTTTTCGTTTCCGATCAGGTACCGGGCTTTTTCCAATTCCAGTTTTTCGTTCGCTCCCTCTTTGGTGATGCGGGTGTTGACGTCCTGCAGTGCCCGGTAGTTGTCGAATCTTGCCCCGGCCAGCTTGTATAGTTCCAGCGAAATGGTGATGATATAGTCTTTCATTCCCCCTTTCAACATGGCGATCTGCTGTTGTTGCTGGAGATTGACACTGTCTCCCAGGATGTTATAGCATAAGGCCAGCGCTATGTGATTGGTGGCTTTAAACCCGGTTTGTTCTTTTAGGTTGATCTCGGCTATCAGCTGGTTGATCTTTGCCGGAGACTTGTCGAGGTGCGAATTCTGGATTACCTGACCCTGGATGGGGGTCAGCCCGATGGCGTCCAACAGGATCTTTTCGCCCTGGCGGTTATGGAAAAAGAGGGAATAGCATTTTGAGTGATAGACCAACAGGTTCATATAGACCTTGTTGGTATCTGATTTTGTCGCAATCGTTGCTTCGGCCGCCTCTACGTTCTTTAGCGCTTCTTTATAATTTTTTTTCGCCAGGTAGTACTCCATCTTTTCCAGGTAGGTGTCGAAGTTGTCCTTTGCTACTATTACCAGGCCATGCTGATAGTTCTTTTTTGCGGTGATATTTCCTTGCTCGTCCCAAAAGGTCCAGTCGCCGTTCTTTTCGAGGTTGGTGAATTGCCCTGCCATTTTTTGTTTGCCTGTTTCATACCATTCACTCCAGGTGCTGTCCTGGCTGCCGGCTGTGAAGAAGCCTTCCTGTTTTTTTTGACCGTTCTCAAAGTACCAGGTGTATTTCCCGCTTAGTTTGCCCTCCGAGTAGGTGCCCTTTTTTTCTATGTTGCCGCTCTCAAACCAGAATGTCTCTTCTCCGTCTTCGACGTTGTGGGAATAAGTGGTTTGTTTTTTTATTTTTCCGCTTTCAAAATACAATTTCCAGGTCCCGGCCTTTTGTCCTTTATCGACAAAACCTTCCACCTGTTTTAGATCTTTTGCATACCAGCCGACGATTGCTCCGTCGGGAATGCCGTCCTTATAGGTGACGACGGTTTGGGTATCTCCATTGGGAAAATAGACGTAGGCTTTCCCGGTGAAAGGGGCCCTGCCAGCCATTTCATAGGCGAGGCCGCGTTTTGTGATCAATTCGTTCATTTTAACTTGCCCGGATGCCAGGATGGGTAGGAGAAAAGAAAGTGACAGCAAATATTTCATATTGACCTTATTGGGTTGGGTGCTGCCAAAATACGACAAAAGAACAAGTATTGGAACAGTTAAGGGCCTAAATAAATGTGAGCCATCCAGACAAGTAAATTGAGCCGTGAGCGTAATCAGCCATGAGGCATAACTGCTGACCTTTGTGTCGTAAATCCATAAAGTAAAAGCAATGACAACAATAACAAAGATAGCCCTGGGCAAAAATGGTCCACTCGTGTCTAAACTCGGTTTAGGCTGTATGCGCATGTCGCCCGTTTGGGGCGGTCCGGGACAAGATGAAGGTGAAAGTATCGCCACTATCCGGATGGCATTGGACAGCGGCATTAATTTCCTGAACACCGGAGACTTTTACGGCAGCGGACACAATGAGCTGCTGGTAGGCAAAGCTATTAAAGGCAGGAGGGACGAAGTCTTCGTAAGTGTAAAGTTTGGCGGGATCATCTACGGCGGTCGATTCCTCGGATTGGACCTGCGTCCCCTATCCATTAAGAATTTCATCAACTATTCCTTGGTGCGTTTGGGTATAGAGACCATTGATCTTTATCAGCCGTGCAGACTGGATAACAGTGTTCCGGTGGAAGACGTGATAGGCACCGTCGCCGATCTGATCAAAGAAGGAAAGGTGCGTTACCTTGGCGTGTCAGAGATCACCGCAGCGCAGCTTCGGAAGGCTGATAGTATATATCCGGTATCAGCATTGGAAATAGGCTATTCGTTGGCCGATCGGCAGATAGAACGGGACCTCCTTCCCACGGCGAAAGAACTGGGTATTGGAGTGGTAGCCTTTGCCAATACGGCCGAAGGGCTGCTCACCGGCGAGATGAAAGCGCCCCTTGCCGCTGACGCCTACCACAACCACTTCCCGCGTTTTCAGGGAGAGAACCTGATAAAGAACCTGGAGAAAGTCGAAGTATTGAAGAAAATGGCAAAGGATAAAGGATACACGCCGGCACAACTGGCGATCGCCTGGGTAAATGCACAGGGTGATCATATCATGCCATTGGTAAGTATGAGCCGGAGATCACGGCTGCCGGAAAATATGCAAGCCATGCAGATCGCTTTCACTCCGGAAGAGATGAATACCCTGAACAACCATTTTGCGCCAGGCGCGATAGCCGGTGGCACGTACCTGCAGCGGTAGTAAACCTGCACATTAAACACAGCTTTTTTATACCTTTACGAGGTGACGAATCCAACCGAAATAATCCCGGGAATCATCTTTTACGCCTATCTCACCGCAATGCGAAAGGAAAAAGTGGGGTTTATTGAGCACAATACCCTGGTATTGCAGGTTTCGGGTCATCTTACATTGGATACTGCCGGTCAGCAAATTTCGATGAGACGGGGGGAGATGTTGCTGATACGAAAAAACCAACTGGCGGAAATTACCAAGACACCGCTGGAGGGGGAGGATTACCAAACCATTGTCATTTCCCTGAAAGAAGACCTGCTCAGGAAGATCGCCCTCGAGGAGCAGATCCAGGTAGGGCAGAAATACACCGGCCAAGCCAACATCCTCATTCCCGGAAATGATTTTCTGCATGGCTTTTTTCAATCCGTGATGCCCTATGTCCGCCATCCGGAAGAAAAGATAACGACGGCCATCGGCATGCTGAAAGTGAAAGAGGCAGTACAATTATTGCTGCATGCCATGCCCGGGCTCAAGGAGTTTCTATTCGACTTTTCCGAACCCTACAAGATAGACCTGGAGAAATTCATGCTCAGCAATTTTCATTTCAACGTGCCGGTTGAAAAATTTGCGCAACTCACCGGCAGGAGCCTGGCGGGGTTCAAGCGTGACTTCCGGAAAGCGTTTGGTATGTCGCCAAGGCAGTGGTTACAGGAAAAACGCCTCACAGAGGCCCGCCACCTCATAGAAAAGAAGAACAGGAAGCCGTCTGCGATCTACCTTGACCTGGGATTTGAAAGCCTCTCTCATTTCTCCCATTCTTTTAAGAAAAGGTTCGGCAAGGCGCCCACCGAAAGGCTATAGCCGAAAATCCTGCTGACATAGGGTTGTCACCAGGGGATTGCATCTTTGTTGGAACAACCAATAAAAGATCGATTATGACAACTCAGGAAGCAGCAGCTCGTTATCACGAACTGGCCAACCAGCGGAAATTTATCGAGATCCAGGACACCCTCTATGATGAGCACGTCGTTTGCCAGGAGCCCGAAAAAGCGGCGTCAATGGGGATGCCCGTCTTTACGAATGGCCGGGAAGCAGTCAAAGCAAAAGGCATAGCCCGACGGGCCACGATCGATGCAGTACATAGCTATACCTGCAGCGAACCGATCATCGCCGGAGAATTCTTCAGTGTCGTGCTGAAACAGGAACTTACGTTCAAAGGCAAGCCGCGTATGGCGCTGGAAGAGATAGGGGTCTTTCATGTAAAAGAAGGTAAGGTCGTCAAGGAACAGTTCTTTTATTGAACAGACAAAAGATGCTGTACCTTCAAGGTCATGTCATCCAGTCAAAAATTATTCTCCCTTTGTTTGCTGCTGGTAACGCTTAAGCTGGCAGGACAGGCGCCGGTGGTCAAAACCAGCCAGGGCTATATAGAAGGTTTAAGCGAAAGTGGGATAGCCGTTTTCAAGGGTATTCCCTACGCACAGCCACCCATCGGCGGTTTGCGTTATAAACCACCGGTGTCTCACCAACCCTGGAGCGATACCCTGCGGGCTATCCGGTTCTCTTCTGCGGCCATGCAGCCTGCGGGTGGGGCGGTCGCCGGTGCCGAAGACTGCCTTTATCTCAACCTGTATACACCCCGGATCGACAACCGCAAACGGGCTGTGGTCATATGGGTTCATGGCGGCAGCATGACGGCGGGTAGTGGTAAAAACATGGACGGGCATGCCTTTGCTGACCAGGATGACGTGGTTGCCATCACCATCAACTACCGGCTGGGCGCGCTGGGCTTTCTATACCTGGACGACCTGGGGCAGGAGTACCGGCAGTCGGGCAATCTGGGACTTCTGGACGTGATCGCTGCGTTGCGGTGGGTGCACGACAATATTGCCGCCTTTGGCGGTGACCCTGGCCGGGTGACCGTCATGGGAGAATCGGCAGGTGCCAAGTTGCTGAGTGCGGTGATGGTGGCGCCAGCCTCCAAAGGCTTATATGGGCAGGCCATTCTCGAAAGCGGCGCCGTGCAATGTATCCGTGACAGCGTCACTGCGGGCAAGGAGCGGGCGTTGCTATTGCGGCAGCTTGGATTAGATCCGGGCGATGCCCGCAGGCTCCTGACCATGGCTGCTGACACCCTTATCAAAGCGCAGGCGAAGGTTTGTGCCGGCATCGGCGGCAATTCTTTTTTTGGGCCTGTGTATGATGGGATTACCATACCGGAAGACGGGTACAAGTACGCCGGGGAAGGGAAGCTATCCGGGATACGTACCATCATCGGCACCAACGAGCAGGAGGGGGCGGGATTTATCGGGCGAAATGAGATGGGAAACGATCCGAACGCCTCGATCTTCCAGCCTTTGTTCCGCAGCAATGCGCCAATGGCAAATGCCTATTACCAAACACTGCTGAGAACGGATAGCCCTTATGCGGCCCTGGTGAGGACGCTGACACAGTACATGTACCAGCTCCACTCTTACCGGTTTGCCGGGGCATTAAGCAGAGCCGGCACACCGGTGTTTATGTACCGGTACAGCTATCAAAATGGCCGGGCGTTCGGCGCCCGCCATGGCGACGAGCTGCATTATATCTGGGGAGCTGCCCGAATATTGTCTTCCAACGATGATGCGGCTAAAAAGCAGCTGGCCAGAAGCTTGCACGGCGCCTGGGCCGCCTTTATTAAGACCGGGGACCCGAATGGCGCCGGCATTCCGCAATGGCCGGGATACAACGATGCGGACAGGCAGGTGATGGTGTTCAGTGATGTGGATACCGTCACGCGTTTACAGGAAGTGTATGATGATAAGCACTTTCCTTCCGTTGTGTTTGTCCTAAAATAGTGACACATTCACCGAATAGAGTTTGGCGTGAGGAATATACAAGGAATAGAGCGATTTCTCCATTGATTCGACGTTGGACAGGAAATACCTTTGTTGGCATGAAAAGAACTATTTTACTGATCGCCTCCTGGGGATGTTTTTCTTTTGGAGTAAAGGCACAGGGAGACAAAGAAGATGCCCGGATTGCCATGGCGCTACTGAACAAGCAGAAAAAGGCCATCATTTCCCAAAGCATACCGCTCGATGACGCTCATTCGGCCGGATTTTGGAAATTATATGACAGCTATGAAGACAGCTACAACAAGCTGCTGACGGAGTGGTTCGGGTATATCGAACAGTATGTCAGGAATTATGATTCCCTTAGCGATGCAACCGCCGCGACCCTGGCCGGGCAAATCCTCGGCAATACCCGGCGGCTGGACCAATTGCATGAGACCTATTTTGCCAGATTCAAGAAAGCCGTGGGTGGGACGAAGGCCGCCACGCTCTTTCAGCTGGAACTTTATATTCAGACTGAACTGCAGTACAAAATGCAGAAACAATTACCCCTGATCGCACAAAAGATGGCGGACCAATAGATTCATGCCAGGGTTTAAAAGTGTTTACCAGCAGCGGCAGTATAGCCAACCGTCAGGCAATTGCTATACTGCCGTTGAAAATACTGCTGGCGGCAAATCCTATCATTCGAAAAAAGCCAGTCTCAGATTAATCCTGTCTTTCAAAGCGCTTTTTTATTTCCCCATATTTCCCTTCATAAAAATCCCGGTAGGCATTTGCTATTTCTGCTTGTGAATTCATTACAAAAGGACCTTCGGCCACCACAGGTTCCTTATATTCTTCACCGCCAAATAACAGGATATCAATAGTTGTTGGAGACGTGTTCTTTATTTCAATTTCTCCGGCGACTTCGTCAAACGCTATAAATTCACCTGCTTGAAATTCTGTATTGTTCAGCGTTGCATTTTGGGTAGGTAAAAAAGCGGCAACTTCTATTTCGCTTTCCATTTCTATCGAAAACTGTTTGTCCGCCGCCAATTGAATATGATACAGGAACTGTTTAGAATAATTCGGAATTTTCGAATGCAGTTCTTCATAGTTCCCAACGATTACTTTTATCCAGCCGCTTTCGTCCGGCAATGTTCTTTGCGGAACCTCATTGGCTTGAACAGCTATATGAGCAGGCTTTTCGGCTTTATTTTTTGCAGGTAAATTGATCCAAAACTGGAAGCCATGAATAAATTTGCTCTCCGTGTGAGCGTCGTAATTTAGATTTTCGTTGTGGATTATTCCATTACCTGCTTTCATCCATTGGGCGCCGCCTGAATAGATTTTACCCTGATTTCCAGCACTGTCAAAATGCTCCAATTCGCCCTGAAGAATATAAGTTACTGTTGCAATACCCCGGTGTGGATGAGCTCCCATGCCATTTTGGGTTATGTTTTCTTTAACGACGGGTACCACATGATCGAGAAATACAAACGGACCCACTTTGTTAGCGTACCGATTAGGTAACATTCGCTGGATAGACAAAAGACCAACCGCAGTATTATTGCCTTTTGTTGAGAAACTCGTTTTCTTTTTCATTCGCTTAATTGTTTTTACGCAGCCAGTCCTGAAGCGTCACGAATTCGCCGGCGGAAATTTCTTTTGCCAATTCAATCCGTACCTCGGAACCTGGTCCCATGTAAGTGTGTTTTTCAAAATACCCAAACATTTCAGCCAGCTCCTTTGCGCCTTCAAAAAAGGTCGAAAATACTTCAACCGGCACTTGTGAAAAGCTGTGATCCTTTCCATTGTTCTTATATGCTTCAATAATATCATTGAAACTATACAAGCCTGTCGCCAGTGAAAGGTAATTGCCATTTCCGGCTTTTTCAGGCTGCAAAAATGCACCTGCAACTACTTTTCCCAGGTCATTAATGTCTGACATGTGAATCGCTTTTTTTGCCGGGTCGATCGGTAGCGTCCAGCCGGTTGTGCCATCTTGTTTTGACTGTGGTCCTAACATTCCAACAAGATTTTGATAATAGAATGGCGGTTGAACAAATGTTGAATATCTGAACCCCGCACTTTTTACCAGTTCGTCCACCTTTGCTTTGCCGGTGAAATGAGGGACTTCAAATGTAGCTTTACTGATCACCTCGACATCCGGAAGCGTTGACCAGATAAAATGTTGCACGCCGGTTGCTTTTGCCGCTTCAATGGCATTCTTACCCTGGGCAATTTCGTCTGCACCTTCCCAAAAGTTGGTTACCACAAATACGCCGTAAGCATTTGCAAAAGCATCTTTTAATGATTGCAGATCTTTTAGATCTGCATAAACTGCCTCATGTGCCTGGCCGGAATATTTTTCCGGATTACGGGTGATTGCTCTTACATTAAAAGAACCCTCATTTACAAGGGCATTTACAATACCCTTACCTTGTGAGCCTGTTGCTCCAATTACTACTATTGTCTGTTTTTTCATTTTGTTATAATTAAAGTGTAAAGGTGCATCGATAACAGCCCGTTCGACGATGATAAATGATAAAAAAAAGCGTTGACAAATGTCAACGATTTTTGTAACAACCAATATTTAAAATAGTACTTATTTCATGCCTTGTTTTCTGATTCTGCTTAAAGTTTCTTTGGTTATGCCCAAAAAAGAAGCAATGAGATGTTGGGGGAATCGTTGAATAAATTGAGGGTAGCTATTGGCAAATTCTTCATAGCGTTTTTCTGCTGTATTACTAATGGTAGAATTTAATCTTTGTTGCGAAGCGATGGCATGCCGATAGTCCATTAGTCTTGTCATTTTTCCAAATGACGATATTTTTTCTATCAGGTCCAGCATGTCTGCTACTGTAGCAATAAGCAGCTCGGTATCTTCCCAGGCATCAATATTATATTTCGATGGGGTCAGCATAATAGCACTTTCCCGATCGCTTACCCACCAATTTTCGATATACAGATGGATTATATGCTCCACACCTTTGTCGTCGACGCTGTATTGTCGCATAGCGCCTTTTACAATGAAACCAACGTATTTGCACACATTTCCTTCCTCTAAAAAGTATTGTTTTTTTCTCAGTTTTTTGGGTTGGAAAGTCGCCATAATTAAGGCTTCCTCATCACTTGTAAGTGGCGAAGCAGCGTGTCGATTGATATAGTCTAAAAGGGCTTTGTGCATTGATTGGGATAATTCAGTGTAAAGATAATGACCTTGGCATGGAATTTTCTGCAAATTTTCGAACACACCGGCCGCAGATGAAAAAGGTTATAAGAATTTTAATTTTCCTAAATGGGATATCAATAAATATGCTGATACTATGCGAAGCGTATTTAATTGTTCATTATTAGATTGCAGCGTCCCAGCAGCATCCGTCATTCTACTTGTACGAATTTATTTAATTCTCTTTTAAGCCGGTACTTTAAGATATTCATAGCAGTTATGTCGATTACTTCGTCTGGATTGAATGGGTCTCCTCTATAAACTTCGAGGTATGTGCGATATCCGCTTGACCCTCCTCCTGTATATTTGAACTTCAATTTTTGAATATTATGCCAAGGCTTATATCCATGTTTAGGTGTCCATAATCCTTCCGGCGAAATTTTCAAAAGAAGTACGCCTTCATTAGATTCTTTGTCATGCCAAATAAAAATAATTGTGCATAGAATAATCAGTATAAGTCCTTTCAACTGCCTGGTTATAAATAACATGTATGACCCAAACAAAAACATAATAATACAAAGAATGTATCCGGTGTATTTATCAATTTTTGATTTTTTTATTATTATCTCATTATTAAGCTTAGTCATTTAGTTTTGTATTTGCCGCTTGCTTCTATATAATCGTACCAAATATTCATAAATTTCGGCGAAAAAACAAAGGCCCCCAACCTTTCGTTGGGGGCCTTTGTTGACTGGGACCGGACGAATGTCGAACCCAATCAATAATCGGATCGCCTGTTATTTCCTAATGATCTTCAACACCGTTACATCCTTATCTTCCATTACCTGGAGATGATACACACCCGCCGGCAGGTGCCCCATCGGTATCGTCACCGAACCAATCAACGACCCTGTGCTCTGCCATACTACTTGTCCGTTGATGCTCAGCAAGGTTAGCTTCTTGACCACCGACCCGGCGGGGATGCTCAGCGTCGCAGACGAGCTGGTCGGGTTCGGGCTCACCGAGAAGGCATCCGGCGCAGCCGACCTCAACACGACGATCTTGCTGTAGCTGAATTTCCCATCGATATCCTCCTGTTTGACACGGAAAGAATAAGTGCCAGCGGCAGGCAGGGGCACGGTACAACTATACGATGTCGTTAGACCGCTGTTACCAGACCCCGTCGTACATCCGTCCGCAAAGCTGACGCCATCCGCACTGTACTGAACCGTATACCCTCTTACATTCTTTTCTTCCGTCACTGTCCAGCTGATAGCCGCTGCGTTGAGCGCAGTAAGCTTACCCTGCACGTCCAGCCATTTCAGCGGCAGCGGCACCACGCCTTTAGTGATAAAAAAATTGCTGAAGCCTTTTGCAATGAACTCGATATAATAACCACCGTCTATGGCGCCCCATCCTGTGAGAGAAAGCATTTGTTCATTGCCTGTCGGCGTATAGGCCGATGGAGCATTGGCGTCGGTACTTGGCTGGTCGATAATGCCAAGATCGCCCGGATTCCTGATACCAGGATCAGCCACCTTCAGTGCATCGAACATCGCCTGCGGGATATAGAAGCGTATGGGGATATTCCCGCTGCCATTGGGATTGTTGTCTACCGTGATCGTAAAGTTGCGGTTGAGATAGGGTATGCCATTGGTAAGGCGGACAGCGCTGGCCCACTCGTATGTACTTACCTTGACGAAACCCAGCGGATAGTTGTCCTTCAGCGACACTATCGGTGTAGTAACGTTATTACTGCCGCCGAAGTTAAAGACCAGTCCGTCTAT
>Ga0163162_10000037_pt1 | contig 138420 bp, 121 predicted proteins | sample S55metaG_FD_115310 | JGI IMG/M metagenome (GOLD analysis project Ga0163162, IMG submission 115310) | Switchgrass rhizosphere microbial communities from Kellogg Biological Station, Michigan, USA - S5-5 metaG | ecosystem: Host-associated > Plants > Roots > Rhizosphere > Soil | place: USA... | reverse complement strand
GATGTAGTTCCTAACCCTTTTCCTTTTAATCCGATTGAGATAAAAGCTGCGGGCTTTCCATTAGAAGTGGTAACCTTGCCACTAATGGTTGCAAATTGCTGGGCAAAGCATAGTATACTGGTAAAAGTGAATAAGAAAGTAAAACTAAAAAGTTTGATTTTAAGCATTGCTGTATTTATTTGGATTAATTCTAAACAGATGCAAAATAACGTCAGAATTCTCGATAATCCTAATTATTTTGAATTATTCTAAATTAGAGAAATTGGCCTGTATTCATGCTGCTTTTTTGCCTGTTAAGGGCTAATGTACTAAAACGTTAGTTTATCGATTTAGCTACTGGTAACAAAAGATTTTTTCTAAAATTTCCTATCAAAATCTGATTGCTAATTAATTAGCTTAATGTATTCTGAAAAGGGCTGAAAATAAGACTTAATTCATTGAAAAAATGCCATTATGTGATATATGGGCACATTTTGGAATTTGAAATTCAAGTGTTGAGAAAGTAAATGTTAATTAATGTTAAATTTTTAAGTTAAAATATGGTTTTATTTAGCTAAAAATTAGTTAATGGTCAGGTAAAAATGTTGATACTTTTAGAGTATTATCAAACTAACTAACTAACCATCAATGGAAAAAACTTCTACAAGACATTGCTATGTGAAATTTTTAACGGCAACATTATTCTATCTACTCATCCCCTGGCTGGCCTTTGCCCAGAAGACAATTAAGGGAACAGTTGTAGATCAAACCAATAAACCCATACCCGGGGTTTCCATTATCGAAAAGGGTACCAAGAACGGTACTGCCACCAACGCGGATGGAAAGTTTACCTTAACCGTTCAAAAAGAGGGTGCAGTTATTACCGCCAGAATTGTAGGTTATCGTTCGGTAGAGAAAACGGTTTCGGCAAGTGGCACAGTAAGTTTTTCTTTGGAAGAGGATAATAATACACTGAACGAAGTAGTTACGATCGGTTATCAAAAAATTACCAGGAAGAAAACTACAGCGGCAATCTCTAGTATCTCTGGCAAGGAACTGGCTAACTTACCTGCAGCAAGTTTTGATCAGTTGTTGCAAGGACGTTTATCAGGCGTAAACGTTCAAAACTTTACTGGCCAACCAGGTGTGGCACCTACGGTATCGGTAAGGGGTAACTCAACAGGAAGTACAGGTTATGATCAATTTAATGTGATCAGATCACCGCTTTATGTGGTGGATGGTGTGCCTCAATCCTCTGATGATCTTGTGCCACCGGGAACAGGTACAGGAACCAACTACATGGCCGGCCTTAACCCGAACGATATTGAATCTATTGACGTGTTAAAAGATGCCTCAGCAGCAGCTATTTATGGTTCAAGAGCAGCCAATGGTGTAATTTTAATTACAACGAAAAAAGGTGTTGGTGGCGATACAAGAGTAAGCTTTAACACTTATTATGGTATGGTACAACGCCCTAACTTAAGGCAGGCTACCATGGGTACTACAGAACGCAGGCAAAAAATGGAGGTGCTGCAAAGACAGCTAAGTTACGATCAGCGTGTACAATTGCCTTTTATACTTACAGATAGTTTAAATCCAGCTTTTAATGGCCATACCGATTGGCAGGATTTATTTTATCAGACGGGTAAAATCAATGATAATAACCTCAGTATAAGCGGTGGTACTGATAATGGAACAACTTATCGTTTCAGTGGAGGTTATTATGATGAAGATGGTATTGTAAAAGGAACGGGCTTTAAACGTTATACCACACGTTTAAACCTTACCTCAAGGGCAATGAATAAAAAATTAATGATCAACCCCATATTTTATTATTCAAGTGCCAGCAGGGGCAGAGGGAACGAAGATCCAAACGATCCATCTAAGCCCACTAAAATTGGTTCTGGCAATTTACCATCTTCTTTATTCAATATATCTCCCGAAAAACTGGATTATTTTGTGAGTAAGGATGGTGAAAATTTAAACAGAAATGTGTCTAACCAATTTGGAGCTAACCTCAACCTGGCCTATGAATTTAATAAACACTTTACCTTAAATTCCCAATCTTCTTATACTAGTGATAATACCCGCAGGGATGTAAGTATGAGCAATTTGTTAAATAATGGTTTTGGTAACAGTTCTTCCAGTTTTTCTTCAAGTGCTATAGGTTTAAGAACATCGAACTATTTAGCTTATAATGGTTCTATTAAAAAACACTCTTTCAGTGCAGTAGCGGGTCAGGATATAGAGTATAGCTTATTTCAGTCTACCCAAGCATCGGGTTCTGGAGGAGCATCGGATAATATTCAGACAGTTACTGGTTTTAAACAACAGAATATTTATGCCTATTCAAATTACATCGCCCATGGATTGATAGCTTATTATGGTCGTTTTAATTATGATTATGACGGTAAGTACCTTTTATCAGGAACGATCAGAACGGACGGTTCATCTGGTTTTGGTGAAAATAATAAATACGGCGTGTTCCCTTCTATTTCTGCAGGTTGGCTTCTTTCAGAAGAAAACTTTATGAAAAATCTAACCAATAACCCTTTTACACTAATTAAAATAAGGGGAAGTTATGGCGTAACAGGAAATGAAGATAAAAGAAATGCTTATGTGCAATACAATAAATACCTGGTTAACAATGGTGGATTTGCGGGAAATGGTACAGCTAACGGGGTGGCATTTGGTATTCAAGGTGCTACTTCTTATAATGGTGTTACCGCTATTACCCCTAATTTTATAAATGGTGTTGCACAAAAAGATATTAGCTGGGAGAAATCGACACAATGGAATATTGGTACCGATATGGAAATTGATAATGGTAGATATGCCATTTCATTTGATGTGTATAACAAAGAAGTAAAACAAAAACTTTTTAATGTTGATTTGCCGGTTACATCAGGCTATGACAATGCTTTCACCAATGCATTTGCGGTTCGTAATGCAGGTATGGAGTTAACTTTAACCGCTAATCCTATACGTAAGGAATTTAAGTGGAATAGCTCTTTTAATATCTCTTATAATAAAAATCAGATCATGAGTTTGCCGAATGGTGGCCGTGATATTATTTTGAGTGGAGATCGTTTTGATAAAAACCACGTGCTTTCTGTAGGTAGTCCGCTAAATGCTTTCTATTTATACCGCACAAAAGGCGTATTTTCTACTTCAGCAGATATTCCTCAGAATCCTTATACCGGAGAAAGGTATAGAAATAGTAACGGAACGTATAGTGCAGGTGATTTTTATCTGGCAGATTTGGATGGAGATTATTTTATAGATGTTTTTAATGATGGTATCAATCCGGATAAAGCACCAATTGGCGACCCCAATCCACGTTTTACCGGTGGTTGGACAAATAGCTTTTCTTACAAAAACTTTAGCTTAAGTATTTTTGTCAACTTTACACTTAAACGTGACGTACTAAATCTATTTGATTCAGATCGTTTTACGAATGCAACTGATGCTAATGCAGTATATAATTTTGCCAGTGTGTCTTCACCGGATCTAAGCCGCCTGAACATCTGGAGAAACCCTGGAGATCAAGCTGAATATGCAAAACTCGATTTGGGATCCTATCGATATTATTATACGGCTGCACAATCCTTTTTCCTCGAAAAAGGTGGTTATGCAAGGATCAGAAGTATCAGTCTCGGTTATGATTTCAGCCCTAAAATCGTAAGAAAATTAGGCTTAACTCAGCTGAAATTATACGCTATTGCTGATAACGTATATATGTTCCAGCAATCAAAAAAATTACCAGATGCAGAAGCTGTTAGCGGATATGGGGAGTATAATGGAACCGGATATCCTATTCCAAGAAAATATACTTTAGGTGTACAAGTTCAATTTTAATATCGTCAATAAATGAAAAATATAATCACAAAAATCGGTGTGCTTATCGCAGTGGCTACAACGGTTGCCGTAAGTTCCTGTAAAAAATTACTATATGAGGAACCTAAGGATGCACCTTATGAGCAAACATTCTGGCAATCATCCAGAGATGTAAGAAGTGCCATTGCCGGTAATTATGCCATGATGCGTAGTGCCATTACCTACAAAAACAATCGTTATTATATGTACGGTGATGCGATCGCCAAAAACTATTTTACGATCCAATATTCCGGAGATGGTTTAGAAGGGATTCAGGGCGGAGATTTTACCTTTCAATACAATCTGAATACGCTGGCAAATTATACTTTATATTATAAAAGCATTGCCATGTCTAATCTGATTTTGAAGAAAGTTAATGCCATGAGTAATGCGCAATTGTCTGCTGAGGACGATCCTACACAGTTCCGGAATTCAGTAATTGGTCAGGCCTATTTTCTTCGTGCATTAAGTTACTTTATGATGGTAAGGGTATGGGGAGATGTACCATTGGTTACAGAAGCTTACGAAGATCCGATCAATGCGCCTCAATTGCCAAGAAGTTCAAAATCGGAGGTGATGAAAATGGTTGAAAATGATTGCCACAAAGCGATTAATTTATTAAGCTGGAATTACGCCAATACCGGAGATGCAAAGGTTACTGCAAATAAAGGTTCGGCATATGCTCTTTTAGCCCATTTATATCTTTGGAGAGCAACCATGTCGGATGTTTCGGTTGATGCGCCTAATTTGACTGACGTAAATAGTGCTGATACCACCATAAATACCCTGATCAGCAAAGGTGGTTACGCGTTAGTTGATACTGCCAACTATAAAAATACGTTCATTGGCCGCTCTTCTGAAGGAATATTTGAAATTAACATCAGCGAGAATACATTGGAAGGCTCAAATAGTTCGATAGGTTCGTATTTTCTAAATGAAAATTACATTAAAGGCTATGGAAACAGCCCACGGTTTTATACCAATCCTTCTTATCTTAAAAATCATTTCAAATCCACTACCGATATCCGTTATAAAAAGGGCTTTGACCTCACTAACCCGGATAAACCAATGAGTGTAAAGTACAGTAATGTAACGTACAGAAATCCGGGACAAAAATTAGACCCTTATCTAAGCAATAACATTATCATCTTCAGACTGAGTGACATGAAACTACTTAAGGCGGAGATTGCACTTTACAAAAAAGATGCAGCTACAGCTATTGGTATTATCAATGATTTCAGAAAAAGAAATGACCCAAATCCGGTATTAATCGCTTCGGGAAGCACTGTAGACCAGGTAATGGATGAATACGCTTATGAGCGCGGGAAAGAAATGTACCTGGAAGGACATTTGTTTTATGATTTGCTCAGAACCAGAAGATACGGCCTTGTTGTAGATTGGCTTACAGAAAGCAGGTTTAGAAGAGAAGGTTTTTATTGGCCTGTAGACCCTGCATTGTTTAGAAACAATCCGTTATTGAAACAAACACCATATTGGTTGGGTAAAGTATAAGTTGTTTTTATTAGAGATTAAAAAATATGAAAAATAATATATTAGTATATATTTCATTAATATTACTGGCGCTAACGTCTTGTAAAAAAAATGATTATAAAAGGGATGGGGGCCCCAGTGATCCCAATGTAAATTTAAGTACTTACGATTACTTAAAGTCTAACCGCAATTTCGATTCCTTAGTGAAAGTGATAGACAGGGCAGGTTTAAAGGATGCTGTAAATGGCAATGTAACCTTTTTTGCAACTACAAATTATGGCATAGCAGAGTATGTGAAAGCCAAGAAATATCAGAAATCTCTCCAACTGGGTAAGGAAAATTTTGATTTTGGTATCAAAGATATTCCTTCACAGGAGCTGAATGATTCATTAAAGACTTATTTATTTGCGGGCAAGATCAACAGAGACCAGATTACCGTTAGCGGTAAGCTTTATAATAGTTTATTGGGGTCTGTTCCAAATGTTCAATACCTGATCAAATTGAGACGTTCTTATGAATATACACAGTATGTTAATTATGTGGATTATGTAACGTATACCAAAGTAATTGGAACCCGTGATGATCAGGAGGCAGATCAAAGTACTATTCCAGATTCACAAAAAGACAAGGCTGTGGATTGTCAAACATCAGGAATTGTTACCACCAATGGTATCGTTCATGTGTTAAGTGGCTACCACAGGTTATTTTTTAATGCACAGTCTTTGGGCAATTAATTTAATCGCAATTATGAAAATGAAATACATTTTAGGCTTATTACTCTTGTTAAGTGTAGTGGCCTGTAAAAAAATACAGAATGGTTTTCTAAGTGATTCCATTCGATACAAAGACAATAATATTTACGTGAAAAAAGGCTTGCCTCTTTTTCAATCAGATCGAATCAATGCAGATGGTTCTACACCACCTTTTACCTATAAATTACTCAATCTGAGAAAAGAAGATGGTTCTCCTGCGCCTGCAGAGTTTTTGAAGGAATATGAAATTACTGTTTTTAAAACTGGTGCCAACTTTGATCCTGAAACAGACATCACGCTGGACTTGCTAAATAAGAAAAGGGAGGTGGTTAAAAAGAAACCAATGGAGTTTAATGAATTGAGTGGACAGCTTACCTTTAACAGAGCATCTGGATTCCTACCTTTGGGAAGATATGTATATGATGTAGAAATGACCAATGGTACTGGTACCAAAGTATTCCCTAAACTAGCGACAATTAATGTAGTGGATCCCACTATAGATGACCTGTTTGAGATTACTGATAATGTAGCTAACGGCTTTAATGATGTTACGGGTGTAGCAACGCCAATGAAAAACCCAATCATTACCTGTACAAAAATTTCATCTGCAGGTGCAAGAGCTATACTGAAAATGGTGGATAAAAATGGAAATGTCTTTAATCCTAAAGCAAAAGAAATTATAGCTAGGGGAGATAGGCCAATTTTTGAAAACTATGCTAAATTCAACCCGGTTATTCAAACTGATACTGCTATGATCTGCGATTTTGAGCTAGCACCGTTTCCTTTAACGAAATATGTTACACCGACTACGGACTGGGGTTTCTTAATGTATTACAGAATACCGAGTACCTTTATAAAATCAATAGATGGCTTTCCATCATCACCAGGTTTCTCTGTAAACCCAAGGTGGTCTTGGAGACTCAAATTGGAAGGTACTTATGTCATCCAGGTAAAATTTACTGATGTAACTAGAAAATAGGGCGTGCCATCTTTAACAGGGCAATACTCTTTTTAATACAATCGAAAAAGGCAATTTTCATATCGAAAATTGCCTTTTTTATGAATGTGAATAAGATAATTTCTTTCTTATTTGATCATCACAACCTGTAAACTCAATGCGCGTTCTGTATCGTTAGCAGGTGCTACCAAACCACCACAAATAATATCATAATGGTAACCAGCCGTAAAACTGGTGCTCGCAGATGTAGCTTTAACTGTGCCTGATGAAGTTTCTTTCGCATCTAATGTATAGGTTCCAGCATCTACTGCAATGAAGGCACTTGCACTTTTAAAGGCTTTATTGGTAACCAACGAGGTGGTTGCGCTGGTTTTTGCCAGGTCTAGCGCAGGGGCATCAGGCGATAAGTTGATAAAACGGATGTAGGCTTTATCAGTTGATGGGATAGAAAGATCATCTCCAATCGTATAAACATCCAGTGCGGCAGGTTTATTAATTAAATAGGTTGAGTAATAGGTGCTCGCATTCAAAGTAATGTTTTTGGTTAACAAGCTCTCTGCACTGCTGGCTGTTGTAAATTTTAAACTGTAAGTGCCAGCGGCATATGAAACGTAATTAATAGCACCTCCAAATGGCAAAGCTGCTGTATTTACCATACTACCATTAAAATAAGCATTGTAAGTGGACAAAGAAGGTGATGCATTGATTACCCTTAAGTACGATATGGTAGGATCGACAGTTTCGGTTTTTTTACATGAAGTTAGGGCTGTAAAGGCAATTAGCACAATTAAAGTGATCGGTTTGAAATGAAATGACGTAAAATTCTTCATACGGTTAAAATTTGATTTATACTTAAAGAGTACCTGTAAAACGATTGTCAGCATAGATTCGCTACAGCGATGTAAATATGGGGTTAAACAGTATTAAAGAATGTTAAATGTTGTTAAGCAGATGTTAAAATTTAATCTTGAATAAGGTGAGTAGGCAAAACAAAAAAATGGGTTAACTGTTGATATGAAGTTTACCTAATCGTTTAATTATTTTAATATGGAAAGGTTTTAATTACATTAATTTTAATGCACCACTAAATTTTTAAAAATGAAAACAAACATCTCAAAATTAGCAATAATTTGCGCCGGCGCATTTGCGCTCTCCTCTTGCAGCAGTTCGTCAAAAGACAAACCTGCAGATACAACCATTACCAAAACAGAAACAACGGTTACTGTTCCTGCAAAGGAAGAAAATGCACCTGACGGAACGGAGTATACAGTTGCTCCGGATAGCGCCATATTAGGAAAGTCAAAAGAAGCACTGGTTAAAGTTACTTCTGCATCATCTATCGATTTAAAGGATGCTGATGGAAAACCGACCGGGGCTGAATTAACGGTTAATTTACAGGTAACCAATAAGAGTACATTAGAAGCTAAAAAGTATTTTGCAATATCAAGTTCTGATGCAAGACTGGAACTGGATAATGGCACTTCTATAACAGGAACAGAGCGTTCCGGAAGTACAAATCCAGAGGCCGAGGCTTCGTCACAGGCTGTGTGGTCGTTCCAGCTTCCTCCGAATGCCAGTCCTAAAAAGTTAAATTTCTTTTTAGACGGAACGAGAGTTTCAGTTGGATTAACAAAGAAATAATATCAGAGCCCCACATTTGGGGCTCTTTACTTTTTACAAAAAGTGTAAAAAAATCAAAAAATATTGCGTAACTCAATTATTATTTAAACCTTTGCAGCTCAATAGAGTTAAAGCCGTTCTAATACGCAAGAAATGATTAAACAATTTTTAAGTAAACTTTCTATTTTCACAGCACAAACCGTGTCTGGAAAAGGTTTGTTTGTTAATCATTTTGAATCCGTGTTTAATTATCCCACAAGCCGGCAAAATTTCACTCCACGTATTTAGTACTCAACTAAACGTAACGAGGAATTGATCCTCTCTAAAAACCCAATTAACAAGAATACTTATAATTTTTCGTTAGAAAACGAATGGATATTAACGAATTTATAGTGCAGGTTGCACTTCCTGAACATCGTGTATTTGCAGAAGAAATTGTAACCGAGATGGCCGAATCTGCGAAAGCACGTGGTACGGGCATAGCAAAACGTTCGCCAGAATACATCTCTAATAAGATGCAAGAAGGTAAATCGGTTATTGCTTTTCACAAAGATGGTTCATGGGCAGGGTTTTGCTATATCGAAACCTGGAGTCACGGGCAATTTGTGGCCAATAGTGGTTTGGTAGTAAGTCCTAAATACCGTAAAGCCGGATTAGCAAAAGCCATTAAAAATGAAATTTTCGGCTTATCGAGAAGGTTGTATCCCAAAGCAAAAATATTTGGTTTAACAACAGGTTTAGCTGTAATGAAGATAAACTCAGACTTGGGCTACGAACCTGTAACCTACAGCGAACTCACCCAGGATGAAGAATTTTGGAAAGGCTGCCAGAGCTGCGTAAACTTCGAAATTTTAAAAATGAAGGAACGTAAAAACTGCATGTGTACGGCCATGCTTTATGATCCGGCTGAGAAAAAACACGAAGTAGCCAAGCAATTTGCCGAAGAACTGCAGAAAAAGCCCAAGTTATACGAGCGCTTTATGCGCATCAAACAACGTTTGGTTGTTAAACAAAAGCCGAAAACCGGCTTAAAAGCCCTTTTATTTTTATTTACCCTTTTATTTAAATAGCATGAAAAAAGTTGTTTTAGCATTTAGCGGAGGATTAGATACCTCATTTTGTTGTATATATCTGGCGAAAGATCGTGGATTGGAAGTTCACTCGGTAATTGTAAATACCGGTGGTTTTTCTGATGAGGAATTACAGGAAATTGAGAAAAGAGCTTATGCTTTAGGTGTAAAATCGCATGCTGTTGTTGATGAAACAGATGGGTACTATAACGATTGTATTAAATACCTGATTTTCGGCAACGTATTAAAAAATGCAACTTATCCACTTTCTGTTAGTGCAGAACGTGTAAGTCAGGCTACTGCAATCGCTAATTATGTAAAGAAAATCGGTGCAGATTATGTAGCACACGGCAGTACAGGTGCAGGTAACGATCAGGTTCGTTTTGATATGATTTTTAATATCCTGATTCCAGGTGTTGAAATCATTACACCAATCAGGGATTTAAAATTATCACGCGAAGCGGAAATCGAATATTTAGCCGGGCATGGTGTTGAATATAGTGCAGAAAAGGCAAGATATTCAATCAATAAAGGCTTATGGGGTACTTCGGTAGGCGGTAAAGAAACGTTAACCTCGAACGAAACCTTACCAGAAAGCGCCTGGCCAACCCAGGTTTCAGAAACGGAATCGCGTAAAATTGAACTTACTTTCGAAAAAGGTGAACTGGTAGCGATTGATGGTGAAACATTGGCACCTGTAAGGGCAATTCAAAAATTACAGGCCATTGCTCAGCCTTTTGGCATTGGCCGCGATATCCACGTGGGTGATACTATCATTGGTATTAAAGGTCGCGTAGGTTTTGAGGCTGCGGGTCCGGTAATTATTATTAAAGCCCACCACACTTTAGAAAAACATACTTTAACCAAGTGGCAGTTAAGCTGGAAAGAACAATTGTCTTCTTTCTATGGAAACTGGTTGCATGAAGGTCAGTTCCATGATCCGATTATGCGGAATATTGAAGCATTCTTAGCTGATACGCAGAAATTTGTAAGCGGTAAGGTTTTCGTTGAGCTATTGCCATATCGCTTTCAGATTATCGGTATTGAATCTAACCATGATTTAATGAGCAACAAATTTGGTAGCTATGGCGAAATGAACAACGCCTGGAGCGGTGAAGATGTAAAGGGTTTTTCTAAAATCTTCGGCAACCAGGTAATGATCTGGCATAAAGTAAATAACGAGGCGTAGCCTCTGTGGTTTGAGGTAAAAGGTTAAAGGCGTAAGGTTATAGCGCCCAAACCATAGGCCTTAAACCCAAACCTTAAACCTTTTTAAATATGAAAATTAAAGCAGGAATAATTGGCGGAGCGGGTTACACTGGCGGCGAAATGCTGCGCATTTTGGTTAACCATCCACATGTTGAAATTGCTTTCGTAAATAGTACCAGTAACGCTGGAAACCTCATCTCAGATGTACATACTGATCTGATCGGTGATACAGATTTAAAATTTGTAAGTGATATTCCACAAAATATTGACGTATTGTTTTTATGCGTTGGCCATGGTGATGCTAAGAAATTTTTGGCTGCTAACCCAATCAACGAAAGCATTAAAATTATAGATTTATCTCAGGACTTTAGGTTACATGAAAAAGCTAAATTCGAAAACCGCGAATTTGTTTATGGATTGCCAGAACTGAACCGCGATAAAATTAAATCAGCGGGTAATATTGCTAACCCAGGCTGTTTTGCAACTTGTATCCAGTTGGGATTACTGCCTTTAGCTGCTAAAGGGGTGATCCAAAATGAGGTTCACATTAATGCTACTACCGGATCTACCGGTGCAGGCCAGAGCTTGGCTACAACATCTCATTTTAGCTGGAGAAACAACAATCTTTCTATTTATAAAGCATTCGAACACCAGCACCTGAATGAGATTAGCGAGAGTTTATTACAGTTGCAACCGTCACTTACTGAAGCTTTAAGTTTTATTCCACAGCGTGGCGCATTTACCAGAGGTATTCTGGCTGCTATGTATCTGGACAGCGAACTTACTTTGGAAGAAGCCTATGCCATTTACGAAGATTATTACAGCGCACATCCTTTTACGCATGTGAGCTGTAATAATATCGATTTAAAACAGGTAGTGAATACCAATAAAGCACTGGTGCACATCGAAAAACACGGTGGCAAATTATTTGTCATCAGTATTATTGATAACCTGTTAAAAGGAGCCAGCGGACAAGCGGTTCAGAATATGAACTTGATGTTTGGCCTGGAGGAAACAGCAGGATTAAAATTAAAGGCAGCGAATTTTTAGGCGGAAGAGACTAAAGCTGAAAGACTAAAGTGAAGGTAGCATAAAGAATATCTAAAACATCAAATGAGAGACTATCAAAAATTAGAAGTTTGGAAAAAGTCACATTTAATGGTTTTATATGTCTACAAATTTATTTTGCCTGATTTTCCTGCTCATGAGAAATATGATTTGCAAAGTCAGGTAAAAAGGGCGGCATACTCTGTTCCGCTAAATATTGTTGAAGGAGCAGGGAGGCGGACCGAAAAAGATTTTGCCCACTTTCTCGATAATGCATTGGGCTCAGTACAAGAAATGGAATATGCTTGTTTTCTTGCAAAAGATTTAGATTATCTTGAAGAAAGCAAATATTTAGAAATTTATAAAATGGCTGGTGAAGTTAAGGCAATGTTAATTGGCTTAATTAAACACCTTCGACAATAACCAAGATTAAATGCTATTAGATTTTGGCTTCTGTTATATGAAATGTTACTGGAAGCTTTGGTCTTTGGTCTTTGGTCTTTAACCTTAAAAAATATGCAACTATTCGACGTTTACCCACTTAACGATATAGAAATAACCAAAGCAGCCGGCAGCAATGTTTGGGATGCTAATGGGCAAAAATATTTAGATTTATACGGCGGACATGCTGTAATTTCTATTGGTCATACCAACCCACATTATGTAGGCCGTTTAACCGATCAATTAAGCAAAGTTGGTTTTTACTCCAACTCGGTTAAAATTCCTTTGCAGGTACAACTGGCGAAGAAACTGGGCGAAGTATCCGGCAAAAAAGATTTCCAATTGTTTTTATGTAATTCAGGAGCAGAAGCCAACGAAAATGCGCTTAAACTGGCTTCGTTTTACAACAGCAGAAAAAAGGTAATTGCTTTTACCGGTGCTTTCCACGGACGTACCTCTTTAGCCGTGGCTGTAACTGATAACCCTAAAATTGTAGCGCCTGTTAATCAGACCGAAAATGTAATCTTTTTACCCCACAATAATGAGGTGGCTTTAGAAGAAACTTTTAAAGCACAGGGCAACGAAATTTGTGCGGTAATTATCGAAGGTATTCAAGGTGTTGGCGGTATTAAAGAAGCATCAAAAAGCTTCCTGCAAAAAATCCGCTCACTATGTAATGAGCACAATGCCGTTTACATTGCCGATTCAGTACAATGTGGCTATGGCAGAACAGGTTTATTTTACTCGCACGATTGGGCAGGTGTAGAAGCCGATGTGTATACTATGGCAAAAGGTATGGGTAACGGATTTCCGGTAGCCGGAATTGCTATTGCACCTAAATTTAAACCTTGGCATGGCGAGTTAGGTACCACTTTTGGTGGAAACCATTTGGCTTGTGCTGCAGCATTAGCTGTTTTAGAAGTGATGGAAAAAGATAACCTGATCAAAAATGCAGAAGAAGTTGGGAATTACTTAATTGCTGAATTAAAGAAATTTGAGCAGGTAAAAGAAGTTCGTGGCCGTGGTTTAATGATTGGAATTGAATTGCCAGAAGAACTGGCGCATGTTAAAAAGGAGCTTTTGTTTAAGCACTTCATTTTTACAGGCGAGGCAAAACCCAACGTAATCCGTTTATTGCCAGCGCTAAACTTAACCAGAGCACTTGCTGATGAGTTTTTAGGTGCGTTTAAAAAATTAGTAAAATAGCTATTGTTTATCAGGTCATTCGTCATGCTGATCCGATAGCTATCGGATTTATTTCAGCATCTCTTGCATAAGAGACCCTGAAACAAGTTCAGGGTGACGGATCGGGATAATTAATTTAGAGTAAATATGAAACTTTTCACTTCCGTACACGATGTTCCAAACATCAAGCAATTTGTAACTGGTGCATTGGCATTGAAGGCAAATCCTTATGCTCACCAGGATTTAGGTAAGAACAAAACCTTAGGTTTAGTTTTTATGAATCCAAGTTTACGTACCCGTTTAAGCACACAGAAAGCAGCCTTAAACTTAGGGATGAATGTAATGGTGATGAACCTGGATAAAGAAGGATGGGCGTTAGAAACGCAGGATGGTGTGGTGATGAATGGTTCGACGGTTGAACATATTCGTGAGGCGGCTGCAGTGATGGGACAGTACTGTGATATCTTAGGTCTGCGTTCTTTTCCAAAACTAAATAACCGAGACGAAGATTATAGTGAAGATTTTTTTAACAAGTTTGTAAAATACTGTGCAGTACCGGTAGTGAGTTTGGAGAGTGCAACACGCCACCCTTTGCAAAGTTTTGCCGATATTATTACGATTCACGAAACCTGGACCAAGAAACCCGATGGCCGCAAACCCAAAGTAGTTTTAGCTTGGGCACCTCATGTTAAGGCATTGCCACAGGCCGTTCCTAACTCATTCGCAGAGTGGATGTGTAAAGCTCAGGCAGAAGGAATGATTGATTTTACTATTGCCCAGCCAGAGGGGTATGAACTTGCAGAAGATTTTACACCAGGGGCCGATATTCAATATAATATAGAAGAAGCGTTGGTTGGTGCAGATTATGTGTATGTAAAAAACTGGAGCAGTTATAAAGAATATGGGAAGGTGTTAACCTATCCGGATGGCTGGATGATGAACAACGAAAAGTTAAAAATCACCAATGATGCAAAGGTGATGCACTGTTTACCGGTTCGCCGTGATCTGGAATTGTCATCAGAGATTTTGGATGGTCCAAATTCATTGGTAATCCATGAAGCCGGAAACCGTTTATGGGCTGCACAAGCGGTTATTAAAGCGGTGCTGGAGGAATTGAAATAATAGTTTTTGCTCAAATTAACCGCAGATAAAAAGGATGAACACAGATGTTTTTTATTTTTCTGATCTGTGTTTATCTGTGCAAATCTTTGGTTAAATACTAAATATATTACAGCCTCGGTTCGTGTCCTCACGAACCGAATTATTAAAAAAATAGGTTCATGGAGACATGAATCATGGCAAGCATAAATTATGAAACAACTCACGATTATAAAAATTGGCGGAAACGTAATCGACAATTCAGAAAACCTGCATCGGTTTTTACTGGATTTTACGGCGCTGCCAGGAGATAAGATTTTGATACACGGCGGTGGTAAAATTGCAACCGAACTGGGCGAATCGCTGGGTATTGAAGCCAAAATGGTTGAGGGCAGAAGAATTACTGATATCGAAACCCTCCGCATTGTAACCATGGTTTATGCTGGATTGATCAACAAAAACATGGTTGCCCAATTACAGGCTAAAGGCAGCAATGCCATTGGTTTAAGTGGTGCTGATGGTAATGTGATCAAAGCAAAAAAACGGCCGGTGAGTACCAAAACGTATGGTGCTGAAGGTGGACCAATGGCTGGAGCTGTAATTGATTATGGTTTTGTGGGCGATTTGGATGAAAACTCGGTTTCTACAACAACTTTAGATAGCCTGTTAAAAGCTGGCCTAGTACCGGTATTGTGCGCCATTACACATGATGGAGAAACCCAACTGTTAAACACCAATGCCGACACCATTGCTTCATCTGTTGCGGTGGCAATGTCTGCTCTATATGAAACAAGGTTAGTATATTGTTTCGAGAAAAAAGGTGTACTAAGGGATGTGAATGATGATGGTTCTGTGGTGAGAGAAATTAAAGCGGATGAATTTGAGGGCTTAAAAGCAGATGGAACGGTAGCAGGTGGAATGATCCCAAAATTACACAATGCTTTTGAAGCGATCAAAAAAGGTGTTTCAGCAGTGTACATTGGAAAAGCTGATGAGCTGGCTGAATTGGCTTCAGGTACTTTTGGTACCAAAATGCTAAAATAAGGCGGAAGGTAATAAGGTTGAAGGTAGAGGGTGAGACATTGCATGGAAAAGTAACCGATAATATACTGTTATTGCCCTATAAACCTGATAGTAGCGAACACGGAGTGCAACGAAGTAAAGCGGATAGCAGGAAATGCCTTTAAATAGCATTACTGAAGTTGCTTTCCAGAAAATGAAAAAGTGGTATTAACAATCTGAAACAAACTTTAATCAACCATGAATAAAAAAATAGCCATTATTGGTAGCGGAAACATAGGTTTATCTTTAGCGAAAGGTTTGGTGAAGGCCAACTTTGCCCAAGCTGCCGACATTACACTTACCCGTAGAAATACCGAACATTTAAAATCTTTTGCTGAAGCTGGTTTTAAGGTTAGTAATAACAATAAACAAGCTGTGGTTGATGCAGATGTTGTAATTTTGGCCGTTCTGCCCCAACAGTTAAATACGGTTTTAGATGAAATTCAAACTTCAATTATTCAGGCTAAGCATTTGGTTATTTCGGTAATCTCGGGTGTGAGTTGTGCTGCTGTAAGAGAAAAATTAGGGGAGAGTGTAGAAGTGGTTCGTGTAATGCCAAATACGGCAATTGCCATTGGTCAATCTATGACTTGCATGGCCAGCGATAATGCATCAGCAGAAAATATGGCTGACGTAACCAAAATGTTTGAAACTGTTGGATCTGTTGTAAAGATTAACGAAGATTTAATGACTTCTGCAACAGCACTTTGTGCATGTGGTATCGCTTTCTTCTTAAGGGCCATCAGGGCTGCATCGCAAGGTGGCGTAGAAATTGGTTTCCACGCAGATGAGGCATTAAAAATGGCGGTGCAAACGGCCAAAGGTGCGGCCGATTTGCTTTTATTACACGGAACACACCCAGAATCAGAAATAGATAAGGTAACTTCGCCAAAAGGTTGTACCATTGCCGGCTTAAATGAAATGGAACATAATGGTTTCAGTTCATCACTGATAAAAGGCATTAAACTTTCGGCCTTAAAAGCTGGGAATTTGTACACAAACGAAGGTTAAAGGTGTAAGGTAGAAGGTGTAGGGTTTTAACGCTATCCTGATACTTGATACTAACTACTAAATACTATGTTGTTAGAAAATATACAAAAGGAATGTTTAGACTTATTGCGTCAATTAATCCGCATACAGTCTTTCAGTAAAGAAGAAGACCGGACCGCTAATTTAATAGCCCAGTTTTTGGAAGAAAGAGGGATTAAGACCCAGCGTAAAATGAATAATGTTTGGACTTATAACAAGCATTTCGATGCCAGTAAGCCAACTTTATTGTTAAACTCTCACCATGATACGGTTAAGCCGAATTCGGGTTATACCCGCGATCCATACGATGCTGCAATTGAAGGGGATAAGCTTTTTGGCCTGGGGAGTAATGATGCTGGCGGTTGTCTGGTTTCGTTAATCGGAACATTTTTGTACTACTACGAGCAAGAAAATTTAAAATACAACATCTGTTTGGCCGCCACTGCCGAGGAAGAAATTTCGGGCAATAATGGCTTAGAACTGGTGCTGCCCGATTTAGGGGAGCTTGAATTTGGTATTGTAGGCGAACCTACCGAAATGAATTTAGCTATTGCTGAACGTGGCTTGCTAGTGCTTGATTGTGTATCGCACGGAAAAGCAGGGCATGCTGCCCGAGAAGAAGGGGAAAATGCCATTTACAAAGCGTTGAACGATATTGAATGGTTTAGAAATTATCAGTTTCCTAAAGTATCGGAAGTTTTCGGTCCGCTGAAAATGACGGTAACCATCATCAATGCGGGTTCACAGCATAATGTGGTGCCAGCCAATTGTACTTTTACGGTTGATGTACGTGTAACCGATGCATATACTAACGAAGAGGTATTGGAAATTATCCGTGCAAACGTGGATTGTGATGTTACACCACGCTCTATCCGTTTAAAACCATCATCTATTGATAAAAACCACCCGGTTGTACAGGCTGGGCTAGCATTGGGAAGAACAACTTATGGTTCGCCAACTACTTCCGATCAGGCTTTATTGGATATTCCATCGGTAAAATGTGGCCCGGGTTTTTCAGGTCGTTCGCACATGGCTGATGAATTTTTATATGTTAGAGAAGTAGCAGAAGGGGTAGAAGGATATGTGAATATGTTGAAACCGGTGATTCAAGGTTGAGGGTTTTAAGGTTGAAGGCTTAAGGTTTGGGCATGTCACTTAAATGCCCTTTATATTTAAAAACCTTTATAATTAGTTTCTTTGTGGTAAAAACAGCCTTGTATTCGCCGTGAAAAATCCGATGTACGCTGTGGCAAATGATTATAGCTTTGTGTGCTTTGCGAACAACTTAGCATCCTTTGCGGTTAAATGAAAAAGCTTTAAATAATGTTTATATTTGGGATATGAACACCTACGCAAATTTTATCGAGATTAACGCAGATAAACGGTTCGGTCGGCCATGTATAATTGGGACCAGAATTGCTGTTTATGATATTTTAAGCTGGTTTGCGAACGGAATGACCCTCGAACAGATTTTGGAAGATTTTGAAGAATTGACCGAAGCACAAGTTTTAGCTTGTTTGGCCTATGCTGCCGATCGGGAACATAAAATACGGGTTGCCTAGTGAAATTATTATTTGATCAGAATATCTCTTTCCGAATTATTAAGCTTATTCAGCTAGCTTTCCCACAGAGTGAGCAAATTAGGAAATTAAATCTGGAAAATAAATCGGATAAGGAGATTTGGACCTTTGCTGGCCAAAATGGTTTTACGATAGTTACCTTTGACGCCGATTTTTATGAGTTTTCTAATTTATATGGGCATCCGCCTAAAATAATCTGGCTCAGAACAGGCAATAATACAACCATATCCGTATCACAAATACTTTTAGCAAAAAAAGAATTAATAGTAGAATTTATAAAACAAGCAGAATTTTCTTGTTTAGAGATTCAATAAAAGCTTAGCGTGTTTTGCGAAAAGCCTGGCACTATTTGCAGTTAAATAAATTAAAATGAAGATTTGGCAAAAAAATGTTGATGTAAATCAGTTTGTAGAGCACTTTACTGTGGGTAAAGACCGCGAACTTGATCTGCAAATGGCAAAGTTTGATGTGTTGGGCTCACTGGCCCATACAGAAATGTTGGAAACGATAAATTTGCTTACTGCAGAGGAGTTAAAAACCGTTCAGCAGGAATTGAAAAATATTTACGCCGAAATTGAGGCCGGTAACTTTACGATCGAAGATACGGTTGAAGATGTACATTCGCAGGTAGAGTGGTTGTTAACCCAACGTATTGGCGAGGCTGGCAAAAAAATCCACAGTGGACGTTCGCGCAATGATCAGGTTTTGGTAGATTTAAAACTGTTTTTCAGGGCATGTATCGAAGATATGGTTAGCCAGACTTCTATTCTGTTTAATCAGTTAATCGAGCTGAGCAATACCCATAAAGATAAATTATTGCCAGGTTATACGCATTTACAGATTGCCATGCCTTCATCATTCGGTTTGTGGTTTGGGGCTTATGCAGAAAGCCTTGCCGATGATATGGAACTGATGTTGGCCGCCTGGAAAATTACCAATAAAAATCCATTGGGCTCTGCCGCAGGCTATGGCTCATCATTTCCACTGAACAGAACTTTAACCACCAGATTGCTGGGTTTTGAAACCTTAAACTATAATGTGGTTTATGCACAAATGGGTCGTGGTAAAACCGAAAGAATTTTAGCACAGGCCATGAGCGCCGTTGCAGCTACTTTAGCTAAAATGGCTATGGATGTTTGCCTTTTCATTAACCAGAATTTCGGCTTTATTAGTTTTCCTCCCGAATTGACAACAGGTTCGAGCATTATGCCACATAAAAAAAATCCTGATGTTTTCGAACTGATCCGTTCGCGTTGCAATAAAATTCAGGCTTTGCCAAATGAAATTGCCATGATGATTACCAACCTGCCATCTGGCTATCACCGAGATCTGCAGTTATTAAAAGAAAATCTTTTTCCAGCCATTACTTCGCTTAATGAATGTCTGGAAATTGCCACCTTTATGTTTCAGAACATCACCATAAAGGATAATATTTTAAAGGATAAAAAGTACGATTACCTGTTTAGCGTTGAAGTGGTTAACGAGCTTGCCCTACAGGGTGTTCCTTTTAGAGAAGCTTACAAAATAGTTGGTGAGCAGATTGAAAGTGGTACATTTGCACCATCGAACCAAATACATCATACCCACGAGGGAAGTATAGGCAATCTTTGTAACGAGCAGATTACTGATACAATGAACGCTGTACTCGCGCAGTTTGGTTTCGAAAAAGTGAATAAAGCAATAGCAGATTTAATAGCATAATATGAAAGTTTCAGTAATAGCCAACTCATTAATAGGCTCAGAGATTATAAAAATTGGTAACGAAGTTAACGAAATGAAGCGCAAAGGCGCATCAATTGCTAACCTGACCATTGGCGATTTCGATTCGAATATTTACCCAATACCGGCTGAGTTAAAAGCCGGGATTGTGGAAGCCTACAATGCCAACCAAACCAATTATCCGCCTGCTGATGGTGTTTTGCCTTTACGTGAAACCGTTTCGGAATTGTTGAAAGATAGGTTCGGACTAGAATACGATACGAACAGCATTTTGGTTTCAGGCGGTTCGCGTCCTTTAATTTATGCTACTTTTCTGGCACTAATTGATCCGGGTGATACGGTAGTTTTTCCTGCTCCATCATGGAATAATAATCATTATTGCCATTTAACATCGGCAAATGCTATTGCCGTTGAAACCGATGCAGCCCATAATTTTATGCCAACTGCAGCACAGTTAAAACCGCATTTAAAAGGTGCAACTCTATTGGCATTATGTTCGCCTTTAAATCCAACAGGAACCATGTTCGATGCTGATGCTTTGGCTGAGATTTGTGATGCTGTTTTGGAAGAAAATGCAACCAGAGGTGCTGATGAAAAACCACTTTACCTGATGTACGATCAGATTTATTCGCTTTTAACTTTTGATAAAGAACATGTAAATCCAGTTTCACTACGCCCGGAAATGAAGCCTTTTACCATTTTTGTAGATGGTAGTTCTAAATGCCTTGCTGCAACAGGCGTACGTGTAGGCTGGGGATTTGGTCCGGAAGATATTGTAAACCGTATGAAAGCACTGGTAGGCCATATGGGCGCCTGGGCGCCAAAAGCGGAGCAGGTTGCCATGGCTAACTATTTTAATAACAAGCCACAGGTTGATACTTTTTTAACCAGCTTTAAAGCACAGATACAAGACAGCTTAAACGCGCTTTATAATGGCTTTAATGCTTTGAAAGCCGAAGGTTTTAATGTAGATGCAGTAGAACCGATGGGCGCCATTTACTTGACCATTAAAATAGATTATATTGGTAAAACTACCGAAGATGGTCAGCTTTTAAAAGATAGTGCCGATGTTAACTTCTATTTGATTAAAGAAGCAGGCGCAGCACTTGTACCATTCTCGGCATTCGGAAACGAACACAGTATGCCATGGTTCAGGGCATCGGTGGGCGCTTGTACACTACAAGACATTAAAGACATGCTGCCTAGGATAAAAACAGCTTTGAGCAAATTGAAATAGAGAATTTGAACACTCCATCAAACAAATTGTATGATGGAGTGTTCAAATAAAAAATCTCATTTCACGCTTTATGGAACCCAAATATAGGCCTCAAGGCTACGCCTCGCCGTCAGCTATTCTTACTACACTTGCCATTGGTATTTTGGCGTCTTTTATTCTTCCACTTTTTTATATTATCCTCGGAAGGCTTATTCCTAATATTTGGTTCATCGCTATTATCGCTTTACTTTTAGGCTTGGGTTTAGGATTTTTTATTGATCTTGGTGTTAAGATCGGAAAAGTCAGGAATAAAAAGATCGTTGCAATTATTGCCGTCTTCTGTGGACTGTTTGCCTTTTATATTCAATGGGTTTTCTTCGATACCCTAGCCTACAGTAAAAAGGGCTTTACTTTTAACCTGAATGGTGAAGATTTAAAGTTTTTGGCTCAAGATTTCTTTTTCCTTTTTACGCATCCTAATGTTTTGATTCAGGAAATTATTAATCTGAATGAAATAGGTACATTTCGCATCGAAAGTACAGGTACCGTTAGCGGTGTATTATTGTGGGTTATTTGGGCGGGCGAGTTTATCGTTATACTTGGAGGAGCCATTCTTGCTGTTCTGAATGGTCAGGTAAGCATGCCATACTCTGAAATAAACGACCAGTGGATGAAAAAACGTAAAATCCATAACCATATTCCTGTAGTTGTAAACAAAGAAGAGATTTTAAGTGAACTTGGTGAAAGAAATTTTACTCTTTTGAATGATCATCCTTCCTTGCATAGCGAAACAAATTATGCTGAAGTAATTGTTTTCGAATCAACCGGAGATCCGACAAAATATATCAATATAATTAACGTGACCAACCTAACCGGTAAACCAAAAGATAAAAAAGTGAAAAGTGTAGTTAAATATTATCCGCTTCAGAATGCGAATATTTAATTGCAAAAATTTTTAAGAAGAGATTTCAAAAAGCTGGCGTCACCCCTGAATTTATTTCAGGGTCTATTCCGGATAAAAGGATGCTGAAATAAATTCAGCATGACGCGACGCCTAGCCTAGAAGCGATAAAAAGTAGATACTTGCTACAAATAATAGCAATCGAATTCAGGTTAATAATCTTTAAGTTTGTATATTAGTTTAAAATCACGTTGATATGGGAACTTACCTTATACACTCAGATAAAATGCAAGAAAAAGCTTTAAAGGCATTTCTTAAAGCATATCAGGGAAGGATTAATTAAAAAGCTTTCTTCTGTATTTTATGAGGTTAAAGCCGATAGAATTGAAGTTCTTATCTTTTGTAACAACAGGCAAGAACCAATTTTTTTCTATTTTTTTTATTCGAAATAACATAAAAAACCTCGCCGGTTTTAAAACCAACGAGGTTAATTTAGAATTTTGACTAAGGACTAAGGACTAAGGACTAAGGACTAAGGACTAAGGACTAAGGACTCCAACTAATCCTCCCTGCTCCCGTCATCAGCCATTCTTACCATTTTAGGCTCGAATTTAGCCACCACATCAACCAGTTCGGTTTGTGCAGCCATTACTTTATGGATGTCTTTATAAGCCATTGGGGCTTCGTCTAATCCTGCACCAATTAAGGTTACATTATGATCTTTCAAAATCGCTTTCATATCCGATTTGGTAATCGATTGGATCGCTTTCGTCCTGCTCATTTGCCTACCGGCACCATGCGATGCCGAATTGATGGCGCTGGTTTCACCTTTTCCGCGTACTAAAAAACCTGGTGCAGTCATACTGCCGGGGATAATCCCCATTACGCCCATACCTGCAGGCGTAGCACCTTTACGGTGAACAATTACTTCCTCCCCATTGATCAACTCCTTCCAGGCAAAGTTATGGTGATTTTCTACCTTGGCTAAAACTTTGGCGCCAATGGCTTTGGTTAATCTTTTATGAATCACCTCATGACAGGCAGAGGCATAATCGCCAGCCAAATTCATGGCAATCCAATATTCTTGTCCTTCGGCAGTATTCAGATCTAAATAAGCCAGGTTTGCGGCCTCTTTAGGAAGTTTACAAATGTCTTTTGCCAGTTTGGTATAATGACCGGCAATGGTAGCACCTAAGCCGCGCGAACCGGAGTGGGTTAATAAAGCCACGTAACGGCCCTTATCAATATTTAAAACCTCATCACGTTCGGCAAAATCAATAATTCCCCATTCTACGAAATGATTACCTCCGCCCGAAGTACCCAATTGTGCCCACGCTTTTCCATGCAGGTTTTTTAAAAAAGGTGTACTGTTAAAAGCTTCATCTTCCAAAACCTCATGATCAGCTTTTTCATTACCTGTAAAATTTTGCCCGGCACCAAATTTGGTAAAAGCAATCAACTCGCGTTTGTACATCGCATCCTTCCCGAAATAATGTTTTTCGGGGATATCGAAAATGCTAAGTGCCATTCGGCAACCAATATCAACACCTACACCGTAGGGAATAATAGCATTCCTGGTGGCCAGCACACCGCCAATAGGCAAGCCATAACCTTGGTGTGCATCGGGCATTAAAGCACCCGCTACAGATACCGGCAATTTCATGGCAATATCCATTTGGTTTCTGGCGCCCTCTTCAATGTAATCAGGGCCAAATACTGCATAGGTTTTCGCATTATTTACGAGCGCGATGGTTTCGTCTTTTGGTGCATTGGCTTCTTCAATCATGGCTGTTGCCAATGTATTTAAAACCGGATCATCCAAAAAACTTTCAGGGTAATCTTTTACTTTTTTAAATAAGGCTAATAATTCTTTTTCTTCAATATCCGCAAAATTTTCTTTCACGATAGCTAAAGTCAAGCCTACTATTTTTCCTTCGGTATAACCGATTTCGATCAGGTTGTTACCTGTTATATTGTTGTTCATTGTAATCTTATTTATCTCTCGGACCAAATGGAGGTGTCCATTTTTTTTGCATAATTATTTTTTTTACTTCATCGTATGATAGTGGGTAAAAGTTGTGATTGTCTACGCCAACATCAAACGAGCGTGAAGTATCATCGTCCCTTAAACTTCCATGGGAGTGCCCATATAAATGCCAGGCTCCATGATGGCTTGCATTCCAAACCTTCAGTGCATAATGGAATAGTATGATATGTTTTGGACCATTGCCATCGTTGACTTTCAGCTCATAATAATCTTTTATCCATTCAAAACAATCAGCACATTCCAGCGCCGAGCTTTCATGGTTTCCTTTTATTAGATGGATTCTTCCATTTAACTGTTTTCTTATTTGTCGGGTTTTACCAGCCGAAGCCAAGGCAAAATCTCCGAGGTGGTAAACATCATCATTTTTTCCAACTTTTTCGTTCCACCGATTTATCATCTCTTGATTCATTTCTTCAACATCTGAAAAAGGTCGGTTCGTAAATCTGATAATGTTCTTGTGTCCAAAATGGTTATCGGATGTAAACCATATTTTATTTGTATTCATATTTTATTTTATAGGTAAAAGGTTTTTATCCCAATTACCAATTCTCTAATTAATCCCCGGTAGGCAACATTCACCTAACCGAGGGGTTTCTAAATTTAATTTATTTTACGAAGATCTGTTTCAATTGATCTACAATTTGTCCGCTGCCAGATAAGCTGATGTTATTGATTTTCTCCGCGATTTTCTCCACGTACTCCATCTCTTTCAACTTATACAACATGGCATTGTCTTCCATTAATTTCGCAGTGTTCAACAAACTTCTGGTCGAGGCCGTTTCTTCTCGTCGGGTAATGATATTGGCTTGAGCTCTTTTTTCGGCAACTAAAACCTGGTTCATAATTTCTTTCACATCGCCTGGTAAAATAATATCTTTAACACCACAGTTCGTTAATTTTACACCCAGGTTTTCAACCTTATTCAAGGTGATGGACATTACCATTTCTGCAATTTTTTCTTTGCTTTCCATCAACTCATCAAAAGTCATTAAGCCGATTGATTCTCGTAAGGCTAATTGCATAATAATGTACAATTGCTTATCAAAATCTTTGTTTTCCAATAATGCTTTGATAATGTCATCAACCTTATATTGAATGCTGAAGTTTACCCTCAATTGTGCTTTATCTTTGGTTAAGATTTCTTGACCGATAATTTCCATATTCAATTGTCTCATATCGGTTTTTAAAACTTGAATGGTGGTACTGTTTTTCCAGTAAACGTAGTTTCCGGCTTCCATTACCCTTTCAAATTTGCCATCAATAAATAATAAGGCTTTTTCAAATGACTCCACTTTATAAGCCCTGATGTAATTGAATAATGGTGCTTTTTCTAATAAGTTTTTATCAATTGTTTCATCAATGTTGATGTTGCTAATATCAACCTTAACAAAGTTATATGTAGACAAACCTTTCCAGATAGCATGTCTGCCAGCCGTTAAAACATTCTTGAAATTGTTGTTTTGATAAACTAAAGCCAATTCGTTATCGGCAACGTTTACCATGTGAATTAAATTCGCAAAATCTGTGTTTTCCAGTAAGATATCCAATTCGGCAACTGTATAAAAATATTCTTTGCTCATATCGTACAAAGTGATATCTTCTCCAAAGCCCAACCAGTAAGTTCCTGCTGTTAATACGTTTTTTAATTTTCCTCTTTTAAACACCAATCCAACATAATTGGTGTTAATGGTTACTCTTTTCATGTTTTTGATGTTAAGATTTATAATTATTTAATTTATTTGCTTACAAAGCCTTGTAAAAGCACATTCATCTGGTATTTGCGGAAATAAATAGAATCCTGATGTTTTTAAGAATGAAATTATTTTTCAGTTAGATAAAATCCGGGGATTGGTTCTAACGTTTAAAATAATCTGATTTTTAAATCAGTTCGTTCATCGCTTTATTTTCAAAGCAAAAGCAGATTTGCTTGTCAGGAACATAAAAGAACCATTAAGCAGAATGTGGTTTTACAGGCTAATCAACGAGAAATTTGAAGTATCTCTTCTTTTAAAATGGAACCCTAATCCATTGCACTACCCTTATGCGATTCCAAGGTTGAGTTGGAAGCAGGATTCGAACCTGCACTTTGACGGTTGTTACTCTAACCTCTGAGTTATTCCGGTTTGCTCCGGAAGCGGGATTCGAACCCACGACACACAACGTGTTTAGACAATCCTATCACCATCCTGACCAGTATATTCCATGCAACTGCACAAATACTTTGGGGCTATACCGAAACCCTCAACCGGGATCAGTTTGATGTAGTGTTGCCATTCCGGTTATTAGCCGGAATTTCTTTATATATACTGATTTACCTAAACTGTTTAATTACTTACCGTTAACCCTGTCCCGCAGATCCGGAACAGGGGCTTCGTATTAAGGTACTGCCCGGAAAATGAGCAGCACTGGGAGAGCGCGTATTCTTGAAACTTTTACTTTTGCTGTAAATCAGTTATTTGTTATTGATGTTTTCAAAGAACTTAATTATCGACTAGCGACATTACAAAGATGCCATCACCCCTGCGCGGAGGAATTGCGCAGTTGAAGTTATTTTAATGTTTTTTAATTAAAGTGCTGATTTTTAGTTAAATAAAATTTTATTTTTTATAAAAAAAGTGTTTTTGGTACTCAATTGCGCAATTGTATTGCGTAGTTATTGAAACTTATTTATCTTTATAAGAGACTTAAACGCCAGATTTTAACCTACAAGCAAAAAACCTCAAAATGGCCATCAACAAATTAGCCCTCATTCGCTACAAAACCATCGACGATTGTTTGAAAAACCGTTTCCGAAAATGGACGCTAGATGATCTCATTGAAAAGGTTGCCGAAACCCTTTATGAGCTTGAAGGTATTACCAGTGGCGTAAGTAAGCGCACTATACAGGCTGATATTCAGCTGATGCGAAGTGATAAACTTGGTTACAATGCGCCGATTGTGGTGAAAGATAAACGCTTTTATGCTTATGAGGATCCTAATTTCAGTATTACCAAAGCCCCGATCAATAATGCTGATGTAGATAAAATGAAAGAAATTGTTGGTGTATTGAAACAGTTCAACGCCTTTAATTATTTCGACGAAATGAGCGATATGATTGCCCGATTGGAAAATAACCTCTACAAATCGACCAAACAGAGTGGCAATAATATTCAGTTAGAAAGTAATAAACTGGTAAAAGGACTGGAATGTATTCCATCGCTTTATCAGGCTGTTCTAAATAAACGATCTTTGTTGATTGAATATAAATCGTTCAAGGCGCAACAATCGCAACAGGGAATTTATTTTCCGTATTTATTAAAAGAGTATAGAAACAGATGGTTTTTAATCTGCAAAGCGAAAAAAAGACCAGGAATCTTAAACTTAGCTTTAGATCGAATCATAGAATTTCAGGAACTGCCCAACGAAGAATTCATTGCTTACCAGGGGGTAGATTTCGACCGCTATTACGATGATTTAATCGGGGTAACCAAAAATGAAAGCGACCGCGCTCAAAAGGTCATTCTGGAATTTACCAATGACCATGCGCCTTATGTTGTTACCAAGCCTTTACATTCTTCGCAAGTGGTGTTAAGTAAAAACGACAAAACAACAACGTTTAGGATTGATGTGGTTTTGAACTATGAACTGGAGCGTGAAATATTAGGTTTTGGGGAGTGTGTTAAAGTGCTTTCACCACGATTGTTGATTTCGAAAATTAAAAGACGTTTGGCACAAACGCATAAGCTGTACGAAAGCGTTGATGAAGAAAAAAAATCAAGACCTTAAGAAACTCGGGTTAAACGTTTTAGTAATTAAATTCTTATTTGTAATTTGAATTTAATTATGTTTAAGGCCAAATATATTCTAGCTTTTCTAATGTGCTGTTCGATAAGCATTTTCGCTCAACAGCCTACGCCTCAATGGAGACCAAACTACCATTTTACAGCGCCAACCAATTGGCTTAACGATCCTAATGGATTGATTTACCTGAATGGTGAATACCATTTGTATTACCAGCATAATCCGTTCGAAAATAAATGGGGACACATGAGCTGGGGGCATGCAAAAAGTAAAGACCTGGTTAATTGGGAGCACCTTCCCGTAGCCATTCCTGAGAAGATCACTAAAGATACCACTACCATGATTTTTTCTGGTTCGGCAGTTTTAGATAAACAAAATGTAAGTGGTTTAGGTAAAGGCAAAGCGCCAATTCTTGCTTTTTATACTGCAGATTTGCCTAAACAACATCACGAATCGCAGTATATGGCCTACAGCAATGATGGTGGTTTAACTTTTGCCAATGATGTAAAAAATCCCATTATCGATTTAAATAAAAAAGATTTTCGCGATCCGAATGTGTGGTGGCATGAAGCTTCTAAACAATGGATCATGACTGTTGCGATGGTTGATGAACACCAGGCCAGGTTTTATGGTTCAAAAAACCTGAAGGACTGGACCATGCTGAGCGATTTTGGCAAGCAAGGCAATCAGGGCAGTGGCTGGGAATGCCCTTTTATTATTCCTTTGGCGGTAGATGGAAATAAGAACAATACAAAGTGGGTGCTGATGATTTCGCTATTTGGGCCAAAAGGCCCAACCATGCAATATTTTGTGGGTGATTTTGATGGCAAAACTTTTAAAAATAACAACGATGGGCAGTTAACCTTACTCGTAGATGATGGCGATTCATTTTATGCTGCCATTCCCTGGAACAATGCGCCAAATGATAAACGTATTCTATTGGGCTGGTTGCAGCCGGGTGGCAAAGAAACCTTCCCCTGGAAGGGGCAGATGTCTATTCCAAGAGATTTAGCTTTAAAAACTACACCTGAGGGAGTAAGGTTGTTTCAGCAACCGAGTTCGGTCATCGCGGATAATCTTAAAAAACTTGCCCAAAACCGGGTAGTTTCCAAACAGGGTCTGCTTGTTGATGGTGAACTGAAACTGGATAATATTAGCAATGCAAACTGGATTGAAGCCGAATTTGAGTTAAGTAATTCAAAAAATGCAGGTTTCAAACTGGCACAATTGAAAGATGGGGAAGGAAAAGTAGTTAAAGAAATTGAAGTGGGTTACCACGGTGATAAAAATGAGCTTTATGTCGATTGTTCACGCTCAGAAAATGGTATTAAAAACGCTAAGAACATTGTTCAAACTGCAAAAATAAATCCTATTGATGGCAAAGTCAAAATTCAGATCCTGATTGATAAATCATCACTTGAAGTTTTTGGGAATGGTGGTGAAAAGGTTGTTTCTACCATGATTTTTCCAGATGAAAAGGCTACCGGAATTACGGTATTTTCGGAAGGCGGAAAAAGTACGCTAAGCAGTTTAAAGATCTGGGATTTGAGTAGGGAATGATAATTAGCACTGATCGTCATTGCGAGGAGGAACGACGAAGCAATCTTTCAAGCTAACGATTGTTCCTGTAAAGATTGCTTCGTCGGCTGAAAAAGCCTTCTCGCAATGACGGAATTCTGCTCCAGACTCCGGACTAAAACTAACTCTTAAACTCACTTGTTTTATGGAATTCAATATCCGGATAATCCTGTTTGGTCAGATTAATCATATACTCACTATCGGCCAGGTAAACCGGATTGGCTTCTTTATCAAAGCCAATATGCTGTTGCTTCCGTTTCACAAACTCATCCAGTTTCTTCCTGTCAGTAGAAGTTACCCAGCTCGAACGGGTATAGCTCAAGGTACGGAAACGACATTTTGCACCATACTCATGCTCTAACCTGAAATTGATTACTTCAAACTGAAGTTCACCAACTGCACCGATTACTTTCCTGTTTCCGGGTTGCATCACAAACAATTGTGCTACTCCTTCGTCAGTTAACTGTTCAATGCCTTTTTCCAGCTGCTTAGTACGCATTGGGTCCATGTTTTCTACCTCTTTAAAGATAGACGGAGAGAAACTAGGGATTCCTTTAAACTGTAGTTTTTCACCTTCAGTTAAAGTATCGCCAATTTTAAAGTTGCCGCTATCGTACAAACCAACCACATCACCCGGCCAGGCCTCCTCTACAATGCTCTTCTCGTTGGCCATAAAATCCATCGGGTTAGAGAATTTCAGTTTTTTATCCTGACGGGTATGGTAATAAAATTTATTACGTTCAAATTTACCTGAGCAAATCCTCAAAAAGGCAATCCGATCGCGGTGCTTAGGATCTAGATTGGCGTGAATTTTAAATACGAAACCGCTAAAGTTTTTTTCTTCTACCAACACATCGCGCTCTTCAGCTTCACGGTGACGAGGACTAGGTGCGATATCGATAAAAGTATCAAGTAGCTCTTTTATCCCGAAATTATTAATCGCACTGCCAAAAAACACGGGTGCAACCAAACCATCAGTATATAAATCCTTATCAATTTTGCCGTAAATGCCATCAACCAGCTCCACATCGTCTTTCAACGTATTGATCTCGTTTTCTTTCAGGTAATTTAATAAAGAAGGATCATTTAAATCGCTTGCCGCCACAACCGAATCGGTTACTTTGGTTTTGTCTGAATTGAATAAATTTAAATGTTTGTTATAAATGCTATAAACACCTTTAAAAGTATGTCCCTGCCCGATAGGCCACGAAAGTGGGCATAAACTGATGTTTAGTTTTTCCTCTATTTCATCTAATAAATCGTAAGCCTCTTTACCTTCACGGTCCATTTTGTTGATGAAGATAATTACCGGAGTATTCCGCATGCGGCAAACCGACATTAGCTTCTCGGTTTGTTCCTCCACGCCTTTTACACAGTCTACCACCAAAATCACACTATCAACAGCAGACAGCGTACGGTAGGTGTCTTCGGCAAAGTCTTTGTGACCAGGTGTATCCAGAATATTAATACGTTTGCCGCTGTATTCGAAACCCATTACCGAAGTTGCAACCGAGATACCACGCTGCTTTTCAATCTCCATAAAATCGGAGGTGTTGCTTTGGTTTGCCTTATTTCTTTTTACTGCACCAGCTGTATTGATGGCACCTCCAAACAGCAGAAATTTTTCTGTTAGTGTGGTTTTGCCCGCATCGGGGTGGCTAATAATGGCAAAGGTTTTACGTTTTTCTATTTCAGGGTTAAGCATAATAAAATTTTGGATGTAAAAGATGATGAAACCTGGTTAAAGGAATTTAACAGCGATAAGATTTGAATATTGTTGTTTCATCAGGACGCAAAGATAATAAAAAGCTTTATCATTAATTGTTAGGTTGTTGTATTGTTTTATTGTTGAGGTAAATAGATTTAAAGAATGATTTGGAAAAGTAGTGACAGTTGTTCTTTCGTTATTGCAGTCCTGCCATACACTATAATCCCGACCTTTCTTCCTTCTGTATGACCCCCATCTTTTTAAGGCGTTATGCTAGCTTGCTTTGAAAGTAAACAGGTTTTACCGAAGAACGCCAGTCAATCCCAAGAGCCGGGAAATCAAAAAAACAGTTGCAGTTCAGTTAAATTGGTACTAACAAACCTGAAACGCAGTGGTTTTGTGTTCATAAACTATGATTTAATTTTTTAAAAAAAAATATTGAACACAAAACGAAGTGCTACTGTTTTTTTGATGTGCATGGGATTGTGCAAAAGGCTCATTGCTGGATTGACGAAGCGCTTTGGGTACTTTGGCACTCCAAAATGCGCAGCATTCTTGAACGCCGCTAAAAACAATATTAACTGTGAAAAACTACCATGCCTCCGTGGCATAGAGCGGCAGAAAAATATTAATTACTTGTGTCCACACAATAGAATTTTAATCGGAGGCTGCCGTTTCTGTCAGGTTTAGATTGCTGCTGCAGTAATTCTATTGAGGTTTATTATTCCGCTAATCAAGAAATTATTGATGAAATAAATGTTTAGATCAAAAATATCCACTTAAAATTAAAATTTCTCATCAATCATTCTTTAGTTTTGTGCTAAAATGTTTAGCTTTATTTATCCTCCCTGTTTAGCAAACTAAAATTTTATTGCAGATGCCTACATTAGAAGAGACTTCTATGCCCGCTGAGATCGCGGCTAAATTTGTGAATTATACCTCTAAACACGTTTTTTTAACGGGAAAAGCGGGAACGGGTAAAACAACCTTTCTACGAAAACTGATTCAGCTTACGCATAAAAAAGCGATCATTTGTGCACCAACTGGTATTGCGGCAATTAATGCTGCCGGGGTTACCATACATTCCCTTTTTCAGCTGCCTTTTGGGGCTTTTTTTCCTGATGCGGCGGGGAATATCATCAATCAACAGATTACCTTTAACTTTAATACACCGCGTACGCTGGCCAAGCATTTAAACATGCAGGGTAATAAAAGACGTCTGATTCAAGAGCTCGAACTTTTGGTAATTGATGAGGTGAGTATGCTGCGGGCAGATATGCTGGATGCCATTGATTTTGCGCTACGCTACATCAGGAGAAGCAAAAATGTACCTTTTGGGGGCGTACAGCTCTTATTTATTGGCGATTTGCACCAGTTACCACCCGTGGTTAAAAACGACGAATGGCGGGTAATGGCCGGGTTTTATAAAAGTATTTATTTCTTCGATGCACTGGCGTTGCAGAATAATCCACCCGTATATATCGAGTTGGATAAAATTTATCGTCAAGACGATTCTGTGTTTATTGATTTGCTAAACAATCTCCGGAACAATAAAATTACGCCCGCAGATACCACTTTGCTCAAACAGCATTTTAAACAGGATTTTAAGCCTGCGGCTGATGAAAATTACATCACTTTAACCACACATAATCATAAGGCCGATAGCATTAACCGAGAAAGATTAACCCAACTGAAAACTAAATCTTATTTTTTTGAAGCGAAGGTAACAGGTGAATTTAATGAATATGCCTATCCAAATGATAAAAGTCTGGAACTGAAAGTTGGTGCGCAGATTATGTTTATTAAAAACGACATGACTGCCGAAAAGCGTTACTACAACGGTAAAATAGGTGTAGTGCACCATATAGAAAAAGGAGTAGTAGAAATTGAATTGCCTGAAGATAAAACAGTGATTCAGATTTCGCCTTACACCTGGGAGAACGTAAAATATAAATTAAACGAGGCTACGAATGAAATTGAAGAAAATGTAGCAGGTTCTTTTGTGCAATATCCAATCAAACTGGCCTGGGCCATTACGGTGCATAAAAGTCAAGGCTTAACCTTTGATAAAGCCATTATTGATATTGGTGAAGCTTTTGCCCCCGGACAAGCTTATGTTGCGCTTTCGCGCCTGCGTTCACTTAAAGGACTGGTGTTAACCTCGCATTTGCGCGAAAGTGGCTTGCAGCAGGACCAGAACATCCATTATTTTTCTAAAACCAAACAGCCGACCGAAGTGCTTGACCAACAGATCAGTGCAGAGAGTTACGAATTTATCAGAAGCTATCTGTTATCGGCTTTTGATCTGAATATCGTACGCTATTATTTTAAGGAGCACATGCAAACTTTTGATAAGAGTGAGGCTAAATCGACCAAACAGCGCTATGATGAATGGACGATGGATCTGTATAAAGATTTTCAGAAAATTACTGCAACGGCTGATACTTTTATCAACCAGCTTAAAAACCTTTTTGCTGAACAAACTGAGCATACCCTGTTCAATGTGTCGAAGCGGGTACAGGCTGCTGTAAAATATTTCAGTCCGTTAATTAAAGCGGTATCAGATAAGTTTTTAGCGCAAATTGAAGCCATCAAAGAAGAAAAGCAAGTTAAAACCTACCTGACTGAACTACTGGAACTCGAAATCGTGATTTATGAGCAGTTGAAGAAAATTCATAAAAGTAAAGCACTGCTAGAAGCCATTATTGATGGTAAAGAGTTTAGTAAGGCCGATACCGATGCACTTTTGAACGTGGTGGAAAGAGAGGCGCAATTGAAAAAGGCAATTACCCTTAAAGGCATGGCGCTAAAAGTGAAAACTGCAACGGAGAAGAAAAAGAAAGAGCCGAAGCCTGATACTAAACTTCTGAGTTTTGAACTGTATAACGAGGGTAAAACATTAACTGAAATTGCAAAGGAGAGGGGCCTATCGCAGGGGACCATTGAGGGCCATTTAGCTTACTATGTATCAACACAACAACTTGATGTAACGAAGTTGGTTAAACCTAATAAAATCAAAAACATAACTGAAGCTGTTGAAAGTCAGAAAACAAAATCGATGGCCACGATAAGGGAGTTTTTGGGGAAAGATTATTCTTTCGGCGAGATAAAAATGGTATTGGCGTCGCTGTTCCCAACCGAAGAGTAACTTATTAACCGCAAAGTACGCCAAGAAAATAGACGCAAAGTTCGCAAAGTCAATTTGAAGATTATGAATGAGAATGAATTATCAAAAATCGTAATTGGATTGGCAATAGAGGTACATAATGCTTTAGGACCTGGATTACTGGAAAGTGCTTATAAAGAGTGTTTATATTATAAAATTGCTAAAACTGGTTTGTTTGTTGAAAAGGAAAAGAAAATGCCTTTGATTTTTGAGGATGTTAGATTGGAATGTGGTTATAGAATAGATATTCTAGTAGAAAATAAATTAGTATTGGAGTTGAAAAGTATCGATGCGCTGAATGATGTTCATTTGGCGCAAACTTTAACCTATATGAAATTGGGAAATTATAAGTTAGGTTTATTGATAAATTTCAACGTGTCTCTCCTAAAGGATGGTTTAAAACGTATTGTCAACGGCCTATAATTTTTCTTTGTTCCTTTGCGAAAAACTTTGCGAACTTTGCGGTTAAATGGAGAAAGTTAAAGTTTTAGCGCAGTACATGCCAGAACCAGCGGCGCCGCTAATTGCCAAGTGGATTGATTATTTTCAGTGCGAATTTAAGATTGCTAAAACCCGTTCTACCAAACTGGGTGATTACCGCCATCCTTTCCGCGATAAAGGCCACCGCATTTCGGTTAACTTTAACCTCAACCATTACGCTTTCCTGGTAACTACCGTACACGAATTTGCACATTTGTTAACATGGAATGATTTTAAGAATAAGGTAAAGCCGCATGGGACCGAATGGAAGAAAAACTTTCAGCGGATGATGGTACCCTTTTTTGACATGAATATTTTTCCGGAAGATATCCATAAAGCGATTGATAATTACATGTCCAATCCGGCGGCATCGAGCTGCTCTGATCTGCATTTATCACGTGCATTAAAAAAGTACGATAGTAATAAAACAGAGACTTTACATTTAGAGCAATTACCCATTAACACAACTTTTAAAATTAAAGATGGTCGGCGTTTCACCAAAGGCGAGCGAATTAGGAAACGTTACCGATGTATCTGTTTAGATGATAAACGGTTGTATTTATTTAATCCCTTGGCGGAGGTTTTTGTGATAGAATAATATTGATTTGCTGTCATTCTGAATGCAATGAAGAATCTTTTGCAACATAGCTCTGCAGTTACATTTTGCGTTTGAAGATACCTTAGATAATTAGGTTAACGTCATTTGAAGTGTCAATAGTAAACAGATTCTTCGCTGCGCTCAGAATGACAAATCAGCTATACAAACTTAAACTCATCGCCATCAAATAATCCTTTATCGCTTAGTTTCAGGCGTGGAATAACCAGGAGTGCCATGAAGGAAAGCGTCATAAAAGGGGCAAGGAGGGTTGAACCTAAATCTTTTGCGAATTGATCTATAGCTGTATAGCACGCAGCAACCTCGTAACCATTGTGATTACTCATTAAACCGGCAACAGGCAGCGGCAACACTTCTTCTTTTCCATGGCCTAAAGCTACCACGCCACCAGTTTCTTTGATTACAAAGTTTACTGCATCACAGATACTTTTGTCATCAACCCCCACGGCAATGATATTATGACTATCGTGCGCTACACTTGAGGCAATAGCGCCATTTTTTAAACCAAAATTTTTGACGAACGAAATCGCAATAGGCGCATCATGATAGCGGTTAACCACCACCATTTTGAGCACATCATTTTCAATATCACTAATGATATTGTCATTTTCAATTTTGGGCTTTGCCTGTAATTTATTGGTAATCAGCTGGCCATCCAGTGCTTCAATTACAGGAATTTCCAGCTGATCTGTATAGCGCAAAAAGAAATCTTCTTCTTTTTTTAAGCTGCAATTAAAATGGTTAATGGATTCTTTACCAGCTATGTGGTTGATCCAGTCGCCTGTCATTTTGCCGTTTTCTGCTAGTAAAAGACCATCGATATAGGTTTGTTTTACCTTAAAATTAATCAGGTCTTCTATAACGATAAAATCAGCATCATCGTTTACCTGTAGTGCACCAACATCCAGCTTATAATGTAAGATCGGGTTGATACAAGCAGCACGAAGTACTTTAAAAATATCGATTCCTTTAGCTACTGCCCTGGCACAAATTTCGTTAATGTGGTTTTCAACTAAACTATCCGGGTGTTTATCATCACTGCAGAACATCATCATTTCGGGCCAGTCGTGAAGTAAGTCGATTAGTGCTTCGAAATTTTTGGCGGCACTGCCTTCCCTTATCAGGATTTTCATACCACGCTGCAGTTTATCCAGTGCTTCTTCGGCTGTGAAACATTCGTGGTCGGTAGAAATACCGGCATCTATATATTTTTGAACAGTATCGCCACGTAAGCCCGGCGCGTGCCCGTCAACGGGTTTACCAAGCTGGTGGGCAGCGGCAATTTTTTTTAAAACTTCTTCATCTTTGTATACCACTCCCGGAAAATTCATCATTTCGCTGAGGTATTTAATTTCAGGTCGTGCTAAAAGCGCTTTAACATCATGGTGATTTAACTCGGCGCCTGCAGTTTCGAAGGTAGTGGCCGGTACACAGCTTGGTGCACCGAAATTAAATTTAAAGGGTACGGTATTGCCGTTTTCAATCATGAATTCAACACCTTCCATGCCGCAAACGTTGGCAATCTCATGTGGATCGCTAATGGTAGCCACCGTGCCGTGCACCACTGCTAATCTGGCAAATTCGCTCGGAATTAGCATACTGCTTTCAATGTGCACGTGACTGTCAATAAAACCTGGAGTAATGAAGTCGCTGTTTGGGCGTTCCTCAGAAATCTTGGTAATTGATTTTATTTTTCCGGCTTCAACAGTTATTTCGCCAAAATAAATATGCTGTTCTATGATATTGACTATGTTTCCGCTGATTTTGAAAGTGCCCATGTTGCTTTAATGTTTAATCATCGTCACCCTGAATTCATTTCAGGGGCTTAATTCAGAGATGCTGAAATAAATCCGATAGCTATCGGATCAGCATGACGATAGGTTTAGTATTTTAATAATTTATTAATCGTTTCTGCTAATCTTGCTTTGGCCAGAAAATTATCTTCCAATAGCTTGCTCATCGGAATGGCCGTATCTAAACTTGCACAACGCATTACAGGCGCATCCAGATACTGAAAAAGATGCTCCCCAATCCATGCAGAAATTTCGGCACCGAAACCATTCGTCAAGGTGTCTTCATGCAAAATCAGCACTCTTCCGGTAGCTTTTACAGCTTCTTTTACCGTTTCCTGATCCCATGGCTGGAGCGTACGCAGATCAACCAAGGTGGCTTCTTGTTCAATATGACTGTTTAAATGTTCCAAAGCCCAATGTACGCCTAAACCATAGGTGATAATTGTAAACTGTTTCCCTGTTTTTATGGTAACGGCTCTCCCTATTTCGGTAGTATAATAACCATCGGGCACCTGGGAAGTTAAGCTTCTGTACAAATATTTATGTTCAAAATAGATTACAGGATTGGGATCGGCAATGGCAGCCAACAGCAGACCCTTGGCATCTTCGGGAAATGCTGGATAGACAATTTTTAAGCCCGGTGTCTTGGTAAACCATGCCTCGTTACTTTGTGAGTGGAAGGGACCTGCACCCGTTCCAGCGCCAGTAGGCATGCGTACCACCACATCAGCTTTTTCGCCCCAGCGATAGTGCGTTTTGGCTAAATTATTTACAATCTGGTTAAAGCCAACGCTTACAAAATCGGCAAACTGCATTTCTACAACAGCTTTATAACCATTTATAGACAGGCCCAAACCTGCACCTACAATGGCCGATTCGCAAATAGGGGTATTGCGCACCCGGCTTCTGCCGAATTTAGCCATAAAGCCATCTGTAATTTTAAATGCGCCACCATAGTCTGCAATATCCTGTCCCATTAAAACCAGGTTAGGATATTTTTGCATGGCAAGATCGAGGGCATCGCTAATTGCATCCAGATACCGTTTTTCAGTAGCAAATTCGCCAGGCTGAACGATTTCTGACTGGTAAGGAAAGTACATATCCGTTTCTTCCTGAATCGTATCTGCAACTGGCTCTGGTTCTTCAAAAGCTTCTTCAACTGCTACTTCTATATCTTTTTTAAACTGAATTTTAATATCCGTAATGGTATTGGTTGTTAAAATACCTTGTTCAATTAAATAAGCTTCGTAATTGTTTAAAGGATCTTTCTTTTCCCATTCGTCAAAAAGTTCTTGCGGAACATATTTGGTGCCTGAAGCCTCTTCATGACCGCGCATCCTGAAAGTCATACACTCAACCAAAACCGGTCTTGGATCTTTTCTAATTTCCATGGCTAGTTGGTTAATGGTATCGTAGACTTCAAGAATGTTGTTGCCATCAATTTGCCGGCCTTCAATGCCATAACCAATAGCTTTATCAACCAGGTTTTTACACCTGTATTGTTCTGATTTTGGGGTTGACAGCCCATAACCATTATTTTCGATCAAAAAAATCACTGGCAGATTCCAGACAGCTGCGACGTTTATGGCTTCGTGGAAATCGCCTTCACTGGTGGCGCCTTCACCTGTATAAACCAAGGTGGCGCGCTGTTTATTTCCCAATAAATCAGCCAGGGCAATGCCATCGGCCAGCGCCATTTGTGGGCCCAGATGGGATATCATCCCGATAATTTTATAGTCTTGTGTGCCAAAATGAAAGGAGCGATCACGACCTTTGGTAAAGCCGGTTAACTTTCCCTGCCATTGGGCCATTAATTTCTTTAATGGAATATTACGGGAGGTAAAAACACCTAAATTACGGTGCATAGGCAAAATATACTCATTGCTTTGCATGGCTAAGGTACTGCCAACAGCAATGGCTTCCTGCCCAATACCTGAAAACCATTTACCTATACGCCCCTGACGTAATAATTTGAGCATTTTATCCTCTACCAGCCGGGGATAAAGCAGTTTTTTATATAAATTCAGTAAGAATTCGTCGTCTTTATCTCTTCGGTTAAAATGCATATTTGGCTGTTTGGCTAATGGTTTTTGATTAAGAGTCCCGGTTCTTTTTCATCTCCTCAAACTGTTTGGCGAATGACTTATCGGCAACTTTTGGCATTTCGCGGTATTTGCCCCAACTCTTTTTGAAGAAGGTTTTGAGCATAAGGTTTTTAAACTTTCCGCCGAATAAATCCATCCATTTGCGTTTTTGCATCATCTTGCTGAACATGCTCCAGCCCACCTCTTCCTTTTTGCCATTTTCGTGCGCAGCTGCCGCATCCCTACGATTGAGCAATAACATTTTATGGATATCGATTTTTACCGGGCAAACCTCCGAGCATTTTCCGCAGAGACTGGAAGCATAACTTAAATGCTTAAACTCTTCCATTCCCTTTAGATGCGGTGTAATTACAGAACCAATCGGGCCACTATAAGTGGTATTGTAGGTATGTCCGCCAATATTTTTATATACTGGGCAGGCGTTTAAACAGGCACCACAACGGATACAGTATAAGCCCTGTCGCTGTTCTTTTTGTGCCAGTAAATTGGTGCGGCCATTATCCAGCAGAATCACATACATTTCTTCGGGTCCATCTGTTTCATTTGCTTGGCGCGGACCACTCAGGATACTATTGTAAACCGTTAGGTTTTGTCCGGTACCGTGCGAAGCCAACAATGGCCAGAACAAATCCAAGTCGGCCATAGAAGGGATTACCTTTTCGATACCAACAATGGCAATATGTATTTTTGGAAAAGTAGTACTTAATCTGGCATTGCCTTCATTTTCGGTAATGGCAATACTGCCGGTATCAGCAATCAGGAAATTCCCACCGCTGATACCAATATCGGCATTCAAATACTTGTCTCGGAGTAGCTCCCTGGCTTTTTGTACCAGCTGCGGTGGCGTAGCATCAATGGGAGTTCCAAATTTATCATGGAATAACTTCGCAATATCAGCAGCACTTAGGTGCATGGCAGGGGTAACAATATGGTAGGGTGCCTGGCCCAATAGCTGAACAATGTATTCGCCGAGATCGCTTTCTAAAGATTCGATATTGTTTTGCTCTAGAAAGTCGTTCAGGTGAATTTCTTCGGTCGTCATTGATTTAGATTTGATGACCGTCTTCCCATTATTTCTTTTAATGATATTGAGGATTTCTTGCTGGGCTTCTGCAGCATCATTTGCCCAGATTACTTTACCACCCCGGCGTTGGAAATTTGACTCGAATTCTGGTAAGAACTTGTCAAGATTTTCCATTACCCGCCATTTAATAACGTGGGCCTTTTTTTTAGAGGCTTCGAGGTTTTCGAATTTTGATAAGCCACGTTCAACCGCTGTATTGTATTTACCAATATTGTAATTTATGGTTTTACGATGTGGTAAATCGAAAGCTTTCTCATCAGACTTTTCTAAAAATTCCTCGGCAGTTTTCATCAATGGCAATTTATTATAGGGGTAACGAAGAATAACCGCTTTTAGTTTGGTGCTACTTCGCTAAAAACCAAAGATAGGAAACCCTATTGAGTTTATTTTTTGAAAATTGAAACAAAAGAAATTATTATAATAATATAATGGAAAGGTTTTACCAGATTACTCCTTTTATATATTTTTTAGCTATTTCATCGCTTGAAATAAAATTTAAGTCTAATCCCACACTTGTTGCAATAATAATTCTATCGAAAGGATCACGGTGGAGGAATGGTAAAGATTTAAGTATTTTTAAAGTTCCTATATCTATTGGAAGAATCGTAATATTGGTTTCATTACATGATTCAATTAGTTCATCTAATGAATATTCTAATTGGAGCTTACCTAATGATTGTTTTATAGTAATCTCCCATAAACTGGCAATGCTCAGGTAGAGGTTAACTGTTGGATCTTCTAAGATTTTTCTTGCCCTGTTAGATAATGCAAGGTTGTCGTCCTGCATCCAAAGTAAAACATGTGTATCAAGCAAGTATTTTTTCACTAGATGTAATCCTTGAAATCCTCTAATGGAGAATTAAAATCATCACTCATTTTCATTTTCCCCTTAAGTAAACCAAGTTTTCTATTACTTTTTTTCTCGCTTCTTTTAAGGTCTTTTTTTTGCAAAATAAAATCAATAAAGTCTTCCACCTCTTGCTGATAAGCAACAGGGATCATTTTAATTTTTTCTAAAATATGCAATTGATCCATAAACTCGCTTTTATCAAAAATAACATTTTAATCTTTAAATATAAAGTTACGATTGTCAAATTAAAACAAAAAGCCCCAACATTTCGTTGAGGCTGAGTATTTTGAAAATTATTTCTTCGGATTTCCTTTTCCATCCATGTCTACTGCCGGACGTTTAGCCCTGTTGGCTAGTTCCCACGCCGTAAAATAGGTTAGTTTTGCTCTTTTTGCGAGTAGAGGAAAGTTAATTTTACTTACTTCGTCGCCTGGTTTGTGGTAATCCTGTTGTAACATTCCATCATAATAGAAAATAATCGGAATGCCTAATTTGGCGAAGTTGTAGTGGTCTGAGCGGTAATAAATCTGCTCAGGATCTTTCGGGTCATCATATTTATAATCCAGTTTCATTTTGGTATAAGTCGCATTTACCTGCTCGCTTAAATTGGCCAGGTCACTACTTAACATCCTCGAACCTACCGAATAAATGTAGTTTGCCGAATCGGGTTTGCCCAAATACTCTTCACCTGTACGGCCAATCATATCGGTATTTAAATCGGCAATGGTATTGGCAACCGGGAAAACAGGATGCTCAGAATACCATTCAGAACCCCAAAGGCCTTTTTCTTCACCAACAACAGTCATAAATAAGATGCTGCGTTTCGGGCCTTTACCTGCTTTTTTAGCATCAGTAAAGGCTTTTGCCATTAATAAGACACCAGTAGTACCTGATCCATCGTCGTCGGCACCGTTGTTTACTTTATCTTTCGCGTTTGGATCAGTTTCTAAACCAATATGATCATAGTGACCGGTTAAGATTAATACTTCTTTTTTAAGTACCGGATCAGAACCCTCTAAGTAACCCAAAACATTTTCGCACCTAACCGATGCTTCGTTTTTAGCAGCACTTGCCGAGAAAGGAACATTTAACACTTGCGAAGCAGGCGTAAGGCTTTCAGAAATTTTCTTTTGTAAATCGGCTGCCGTAGTATTCACTGATTTTAACAAATCGTTTGCAAGGGCCACAGAGATGGAAATGCGCGGCGTTTCATTTTGTTTCTGAGCCTCAATAGCCGCATTTGTTTTGACCATCACACGGCCGTTATTTTGAGCCTGTTTTGTGTTTTCGGTAATTCTATCCACACCTGGATCAATCAGGATAATGGCTTTCACATTATTCTCTGCAAAATATTTTGCCCTGCTTTCTAACATGGCGCGATAAGCAGCCCTGTCAACACGGGTACCAGGCTTAATGGTTGGGTCGCCCCCGTTGAACATCATGACCACTTTACCTTTAATATCAGTTCCTGCAAAATCGTTATAGCTGTCTTTTTTGATCCCATAGCCAATAAATACAATCTGATCAGTAGAAAAAGTAAAACCGTTATCGCTGATTAAGCTTGGTGAAACAATATAATCTTTCTGATATTCTTTCGGCTGGCCATTAACGGTTACATGACTTTCCTTCAAAGTAACATTCACCAGGTTAATTTTTTGGAAATAACTGCCATTTACCGGACCTTTCAAGCCAATCGATTTAAAATAATCGCGGATATAATCTGCTGCCATCCAGGCACCTTTGGTTCCTGTTTCGCGGCCTTCATATTCATCAGATGCCAAAACTGAAAGGTGTTTAAAGGCATTATCAGGATTAATGGCCTTGCTAAATTTAATAGCGTCTTTATTGGCCGGCAGTGGTTTAATCTGGCCAAAACAACTTGCTGTAACAAGCGTTGCTAAGCTTAGGGTTAAAAACTTTTTGTTCATGATAATAATTTTAGTTGAGATCTGGTTAGCAGGAAATTTTTTCAACCCTATTTTGGTGGCGGCCACCTTCAAATGCTGTAGTTAAAAAGGTTTTGGTAATTTGTTTAGCTTCGTCTACAGAAACAAAACGGGCCGGGATACAAAGTACATTAGCGTTATTATGTAGGCGTACCAGTGAAGCCACTTCGTTTTCCCAGCACAAACCTGCTCTAATGCCCTGGTGTTTGTTGGCTGTTATAGCCACACCATTGGCCGAGCCGCAAAGTAAAATACCATATGTAAATTCTCCATTTTCAACAGCCCTGGCAACAGGATGTGCAAAATCAGGGTAGTCGACAGAATCTGCAGTATGCGGGCCAAAATCTTTTACCTCGTAATCCTGTAAAAAATCTTTTAATAATTCTTTGTATTCGAATCCGGCATGATCCGCGCCAATGGCAATTTTAATTTTTGTACCAGACATTGTCAAATGTATAGAGAATTGTGAATTCTGTTCGTAATGTTTTTGTTAGTTAGCGTAGAATGCTGCTTCAGCCTTTTTCTTCTTTTTTTCAATGTAGGCTGAAACGAAAATACTTAGCTCATAAAGCAGGAACAATGGCGTAGCTACAATCAGCATGGTCATAATATCAGGTGTTGGCGTTACAATAGCTGCGATAATTAAAATAATTACGGCGGCATACCTTCTGCTTGATCTCATCAACTTTGGTGTCATCAAACCAAGTTTAGACAGGATGAAAATAATCACCGGAAGTTCAAAGATAATCCCCGTACCTAAAGTAAGGGTTGCAACAGAAGACAGGTAAGAATCGACTGTAAACGTGTTTTTAATTTCGGCACTTACCGTATAACCAGTTAAAAAGTTAACTGATAGCGGGCATACTACAAAGTAGCCGAAAAAGATCCCAATAATGAAAAGTACAGAGGCAAAGAATACAAAACCACTGGCCGATTTACGTTCATTTTCGTGCAGTGCTGGTTTAATAAAACGCCAGATTTCCCATAGCAAATATGGGAACCCCACCACAATACCGCACATTACACAAACATTTAATTGAAGATTGAACTGGCCGGCCATCTCGGTATTGATAATTTCACCATTAATTTTGGTGATACACATATCTTTACCTAATGATGGAAAATGCTCTACCAGTTTACACATCATCCGATAGGTCCAAAAATCAGGTTTTTTTGGTCCAAAAATTATTTTATCCAGAATCTCTTCATTAAAGTAAAAAGCGATACCCGTAAAAACGGCAATGGCAATTACGGCTCTGATTAAATGTTTACGGAGAACATCCAGGTGATCGAAAAAAGACATTTCTGCCTCTAAATTGGTGCTCTTTTGACCGATAGCTTTTGTAAGTAAGGTTTTTTTAGTGTCGCTCATGTTGAAAACAAAAATACCATTCTATTTGAATAGAATGGTATTTACGTGTTAAATATAGAAATAGTTTATATTATTATGAGAAATGATTTGATATATTAACTAAGTGAATTTAAAAATTAGTTTTAATGCCCTCTCAATGAATAGATCTTAATGATTTGTTCTGTTTCCAAAACCTCAGAAATAATTCTGTGTTCTGAATTAATTCTCCTAGACCACTTACCCGTAAGATTATATTTTAGTGCCTACGGTTTCCCAATGCCTTCAAATGGAGAATCCATTATAGCCATTAAAAGGTTATGTATTTTCTTTTGGATATTACTATGGCCTGATTTCTTCCAAAAATCTAAATCATCATTTGCTCTTGGAAGAAAAACTATTTCCATAGATTTTCTAAATCAACTTTTGTGAAGTTTCCCTCTTTGAAATCTTTATCTCCCTGCAAAATTTTTTCTACAAATTCTGGATTGTAAGGTTGTTCTTTTTTTTCAAAAGAAATCTTCGTGGCTTTTAAAACCTGCTTTACAGCATTTAGTTGCGATTTGTTTTCCGGATGTACAATTAATGTTTCGATAATTCAATTTTACTGAAATAATTTTAAAGTTTTTAATAAAGAAAAATCCCATTCTGTTTTACACAAAATGGGATTTAAATTTTTATAACCGTTTATATTATTCCGTAAATTCAAACGTTTCCATAAACTTTGTAGTGAAATTTCCTGCCCTGAAGTTAGGATCTTTCATCAATTGTAAATGGAAAGGAATGGTAGTTTTAATACCTTCAATTACGAATTCGCTCAATGCACGCTCCATGGTACAAATGGCTTCTTCGCGGGTTTGAGCCACGCAGATTAATTTTGCAATCATCGAATCGTAATTAGAAGGAATTGAATATCCGGCGTAAACATGTGTGTCTACGCGAACACCGTGACCACCTGGCGAATGGAAGTTCGTGATTTTTCCTGGTGATGGACGGAAATTATTTGCAGGATCTTCAGCGTTGATGCGGCACTCTATCGCGTGCATTTCAGGTGTATAGTTTTTACCAGAAATCGGGATTCCGGCAGCAACTTTAATCTGTTCTTTGATTAAATCGAAGTTGATTACCTCTTCTGTAACCGGATGCTCTACCTGGATACGTGTATTCATCTCCATAAAGTAGAAGTTACGGTGTTTATCAACCAAAAATTCGATTGTACCAGCTCCTTCATAATTTACAGCTGTTGCTCCTTTAATTGCTGCTTCACCCATTCTCTGGCGGAGTTCATCAGTCATGAAAGGAGAAGGCGATTCTTCTACCAATTTCTGGTGACGGCGCTGGATTGAACAATCACGTTCTGATAAATGGCAGGCTTTGCCAAACTGATCGCCAATAACCTGGATTTCAATGTGGCGAGGATCTTCGATATATTTTTCTAAATACAAACCATCATTACCGAATGCCGCGCCAGATTCCTGGCGTGCACTATCCCAAGCATTTTCGAAGTCTTCATCTTTCCAAACAACGCGCATACCACGGCCACCACCACCGGCAGTTGCTTTAAGGATTACCGGATAGCCCATTTCATTGGCAATTGCAATACCTTCTTTAACACTGGCAAGCAAACCTTCCGATCCTGGAATGGTTGGAACACCGGCATTTTTCATGGTTTCTTTTGCCGAGGCTTTATCGCCCATGCCATTAATCTGCTCTGGGGTTGCACCAATAAATTTGATGTTATACTCGCGGCAGATGTTAGAAAACTTAGCATTTTCTGACAAGAAACCGTATCCTGGATGTATGGCGTCGGCGTTGGTTAATTCTGCAGCCGAGATAATATTTGGGATATTTAAATAAGAATCTTTACTAGGTGGTGGGCCAATACAAACAGCCTCGTCAGCAAAACGGACGTGTAAACTCTCGCGATCTGCAGTAGAATAAACAGCAACCGTTTTGATGCCCATTTCCTTACAGGTACGGATAATACGCAAAGCGATTTCACCCCTGTTGGCAATTAGAATTTTTTTAAACATAATTTTTTAATTTAGGATAACACAGATTTAAACGATTACACCGATTTAACGGCATGATCAAAAATCTGTGGAATCAAATTAACCTGTGAAATCAGCTTCTAAATAGGTTCTACTAAAAATAACGGTTGGTCGTACTCTACAGGTGATGCATTATCGACCAATATTTTAACGATACGGCCTGAAACTTCACTTTCAATTTCGTTGAAAAGTTTCATTGCCTCGATAATACAAACTACCTTACCTGCGCTAATTTCATCACCAACATTTACAAACATTGGTTTTTCTGGGCTAGCTGAACGGTAAAAAGTACCGATCATTGGCGATTTAATGGTAATGTATTTTGAGGTGTCTTCTGCAGCAGGTACAGCGGGTGTTGCAGCACTTGGGGCAGTAGGAGCTGTGGCAACAGGAGCTGCAGCCTGTACAAGCGGAGCCTGTGGTACGGTAGCATGCACAACGGTTGGTGCTTGGTTTGTTTTGATCGTGATTTTGAAGTTTTCTTGCTCAATAGCAACTTCATTTACTCCAGAACGAGAAACAAATTTAATCAGTTCCTGTATTTGTTTAATATCCATTTTTTAGGCTAGTTATGTAAAAAATAGTGTTTATTGAATTAACTAAGTTATACTTTTTTTGTTTTATTTTTTCTCCAAGTGTTCCGATTACTTCGGACTCCAGGCTAAAGACTTCTGACTATTTTGTGTCGTAAGCCCATTTAAGGTATACCGAACCCCAGGTAAAGCCACCACCGAATGCAGCTAAAACGATATTATCGCCTTTTTTCAATCTGCTTTCCCACTCCCATAAACATAATGGAATTGTTCCGTTGGTTGTATTCCCATAGCGTTCGATGTTGATCATCACCTTATCGGTTGTAACCCCCATGCGGTTCGCTGTGGCGTCGATAATGCGTTTGTTGGCTTGGTGGGGTACTAACCAGGCCACATCATCAGCAGTTAAGCTGTTGCGCTCCATAATTTCGGCAGCAACATCGGCCATATTGGTTACTGCAAATTTAAATACTGTTGGGCCTTCCTGATGCGCAAAATGTTCCCTGGCATCAATGGTTTCGTGGGTAGCGGGTTTTACTGATCCACCCGCTTTCATGCCTAGGAAATCTCTTCCAGATCCATCTGTTCTTAAAATAGAATCCTGAATACCCAAGCCTTCTTCATTAGGTTCCAGTAAAGCGCAGCCACAACCATCGCCAAAAATGATGCAGGTGGTGCGGTCTTCATAATTGATGATTGACGACATTTTATCGCCACCAACTACTAAAACTTTTTTATGTCTGCCTGATTCGATAAATGATGCACCGGTAGATAGACCAAATAAAAATCCAGAACAAGCGGCCTGTAAATCATAACCCCAGGCATTGGTGGCGCCAACTTTATCAGCTAAAACGTTTGCTGTGGCAGGAAAAGTAAAATCTGGAGTAGTGGTGCAAAAGATAATCAGTTCAATTTCTTTTGCATCAATTCCTCTCTTTTTAAGCAAACCGTTTACAGCATGAACAGCCATATCTGAAGTGCCTAAACCTTCTCCTTTTAAAATTCTACGTTCTTTAATTCCCGTTCTGCTTGTAATCCATTCATCCGAAGTGTCAACAATGGTTTCTAACTCTGCGTTTGTAAGCACATAGTCTGGGACATAACCATTTACTGCAGTAATAGCAGCGTGAATTTTACTCATTTTAAGAATTTTATAAATTATTTAAATGCCATTCTAATTTTTTCTACCAATCCCGTAGTAATCATTTCCCTGGATTGTAGAACCATGTTTTTAACAGCCAGCGGACTAGAAATTCCATGTCCGATAACAACAGGAGCGTTAACACCTAGAACTGGGCTTCCACCGTATTGTTCATAATTAAAACGATCGAAAAACTCATCTTTCAGTCCCTTTTTGATGGTAAGCACATAAAACGATTCTGCTAATTTTAGCATTACATTTCCGGTAAAACCATCGCACACAATTACATCGGCCTTATCGTTAAATAAATCTCTACCTTCCACATTTCCAACGAAGTTGAAGAGGCTGGTTTCTTTCATTAACGGAAAAGTAGCCATGCTTAGCATATTTCCTTTTTCATCTTCTTCGCCAATATTCATCAAGGCAACTTTTGGCTCATTTATATGCAAAAGATTTTCTGCATATAAGCTGCCTAAAACACCAAATTGTAATAAAATATCAGGTTTACAGTCGGCATTTGCACCTACATCTAACAATAGGCCTGTGCCACCTTTAATTTTCGGAAGAATTGTACATAAACAGGGGCGGATAATGCCCGGAATGGTTTTGACGCTAAAAACTGCGCCAACCAACATGGCTCCAGAATTACCAGCACTTGCGAAAGAATCGATTTTACCCTCTTTTAAGAGGTTAAAACCAATAGCTATGCTCGAGTTTGGTTTCTGAACGATTGCTTTGGTGGGATGTTCGCCCATACCAATAACTTCATCAGTATGAACGTATTCAAAATGATCTGGATTGAAACCCTCTTCTGCCAGAATGGGTTTAATCTGTTCGGTATCGCCAATAAGAACTAAATGCTCTCCAGCGTTAAGCGATTGATGAGCAGCTATTGCTCCCAAAACAATTGCTTTGGGAGCATAGTCTCCGCCCATTATGTCGAGGCCTATTTTCATAGAAAAAATCTGTTTGTGTTAGTCAGGTGTAATCCTGAATTTTCAGTTGACTAAGGTATGACTAAAGCCGCTGAAAACACAAACAATTTTTTAAGAAAATTACCCTATCTGAGTATTTTCGATAACCAGTTTGCCGTTGTAGTATAAGTTACCATCAACGTTGTAAGCACGGTGAGGTACGTGGATAGCACCTGTTGCCGAGCATGTTGCTAAAGAAGGAGTAACAGCTTTATAGTGTGTTCTTCTTTTATTTTTTCTCTGTTTCGAGATTTTCCGTTTTGGATGTGCCATTGGTGTATAATCTAATTATTTTTTTAACTTATTAAGGGCTTCCCAACGTGGGTCGCTTGTTTGTTCATTTTCTTCAGCCTGGTTTTCGATCGATAATTGATTTAAACGGTCAATCATCTCCTGATCACAATCTTTACCTGCCTGTTCGCAGTTTTTGATATAAGGTACTGCAACGTTAATCATTTCGTATAAAGGACCGGATATATCAATCTCGGTTTCTTTACGGCTCAACGAAATAATTTCTTCATCATCACTCTCCAGTTCATCTTCAGCAAACTTTACAATCTGCCTTTCATAAAGATTTATCGGCAACGGAAACTCAGATAAACATTTATCGCAATCTAAATTAACTGTACCGATAACTTTGAATTTTAGTAGCAACATGGTCTCTTGTTTATCAAGTTCCAGGTCTACTTTTAAATTTCCACTTTTAATTAACGAATACTCAAATGCGTTAAAAAAGCGATCATCAAGCTCATAATCAAACTGATGAGTTCCCAATTTTAAGCCGGTAAACGGTAATGAAAATTGTTTTAGTGGGTTCAAAGTACTGTAAAATTTTAGCCTGCAAATGTAGGGATAAATAATTAGATTAAAAATCTTTTTTTAAAATTGTTGCTGTTAATCGGACAGGTTTTCAGAATGTTAATTAAAATACTGAAAGACCTTAGGGGTTTCTTGTTGGTCGGGATTTGTACTCGACCAACAAAAAGTCAATTGAAAGACCTTACAGGTTTCAAAACCTGTAAGGTCAGTCTGTAAGAAAGCTAGTCAGCCAAAACCATTTCCTTGTTATTTCTGCTCCATTCGCTCCAGGAGCCTACATAAAGTTTGGGAATAGGTAAACCTGCATAATCCATAGCCAAAAGGGTATGGCAGGCGGTAATGCCTGAGCCACAATGTACAATCACATTTTCGGGCTTTACATGTGCCAGGGTTTCTTCGTATTTTTCTTTTAATATTTCAGGGGCAAGGAAAGCGCCTGATGCATCTAAATTTTCAGTAAAAGGAATGTTGGCTGCACCCGGAATATGGCCTGCAATTAAATCGATAGGCTCGGTGAGGCCGGCAAAACGATTTGCATCACGTACATCAATTACAATGTAATCGTCTGTTTTGGCTACTTTTTCAACTTCGTTGATGTCAGACAGCGGTAAATCCCATGTTTTTACGGTGTAAGGCGAAACAGATTTTGGAATTTCTATTTTATCTGTAGTTGGGAAACCTGCTTTAACAGCAGCCTGAAAGCCTCCATCAATGACCTGCACTTTCTTATGACCAATAGCCTTTAACATCCACCATAACCTTGCTGCTGCGTTACCGCCATTTTTATCATCGTAAACAATAACATGGCTGTGTTCAGTAATCCCGAGTTTTTGCAATACGGCAGAAAACTGTTCAGGAGTTGGTAAAGGATGGCGTCCGCCAATAGCAAAATCGCGAATGTTGGCTAAATCTTCATTTACATCGGCAAAAAGTGCCCCAGCCAAATGTTGTTCATCATACCTGGCTTTTGATCCAGCGCTGGCGTCGATAATTACAATTTCATCATCCTGGTTTAACCAGGTTAATTCTTCGGGTTTTATGATGGGTGATAGAGTGGTCATTTATTTTTAATATTACTTGAAATTATAGTGATGAAGATTTCACTTTAGTTTTGATCTTCGAACATCCTATCGGACAACTGACTTTCGAACTTCCGACGCTCAACTTTAGTCTTATCACAGATTTCTCCGCTACGGCGAAAGGACAATTTTGTTAGGATTTGGTTTTTGGGCATGGTGTCCTCGGACCGCTGACTTGCGGACTTCCGGCACTTGGCTTTTGCTATTTTGCAAACCTTCAACCTTTATACCTTCAGCCTTTTACCTTAAGAAGCATCATCTTTAATATCAAACTGCGTTTCAACCACTTTTCCACCTGTGCGTAATTGATTGCTCAACATTTCTTCCTGCTCACGACGGTTTTTAACAATGTGGATGGCCGAAAACAAAGCTTCAGTAAATGAAGTCGAATCTGCTAAATTTTTTCCTGCAATATCGTAACCAGTTCCATGATCTGGAGAGGTACGAACAAAGTTTAAGCCAGCGGTATAGTTTACACCATTATGGAAAGCCAATGTTTTAAAAGGAATTAAACCCTGATCGTGGTACATGGCCAAAACGGCATCAAACTGTTTGTAGCTGCCGTTACCAAAAAAGCCATCAGCAGGATATGGACCAAAGCAAACAATACCTTTATCGTAGGCTTCCTGAATTGCTGGTGTAATCATTTCAGCCTCCTCGGCGCCCAATAAACCGTTATCGCTTGCGTGCGGGTTTAAGCCCAAAACAGCAATTTTTGGTTTTTCGATCCAGAAGTCTTTTTTTAAACTTTCGTTGATCAGTTTTAACTTATTTACAATTTTATCTTTCGTAATGGCAGCTGGAACATCTTTCACCGGAATGTGACCGGTTACCACGCCAACACGTAAATTTTCGCTGATCAGAAACATCAGCACATCTTTGCTGCCACTCTTTTCTTGCAGATATTCGGTATGGCCCGGAAAAGCAAAAGTTTCGGATTGGATATTATGTTTATTAATCGGTGCGGTAACCAAAGCATCGATATCGCCGTTTACCAGGTCGGCTGTTGCACGTTCTAATGATAGGAGCGCATATTTGCCACCTGTTGCCGTAACCTGGCCCAATTCAATTTTTACATCTTCTTCCCAGCAATTGATCATGTTGGCCTTTTTTGGCATTGCCTGGCTGGCATGGTTAACTACGTTAAAACTAAAATCGCCCAGGTTATTCGCTTTTCTATGAAAAGATGAAACTTTGGTATGCCCATAAACAATTGGAGTGCAATAATTTAAAATGGCAGGATTGGATAATGTTTTAATGATTACCTCTAAACCTATGCCGTTTACGTCGCCTATACTGATGCCAATTTTAAGTTTATTGCTCATAATTACTGGAAAATTTTAGCGCAAATTACTGATTTTCGATTAAAGAGGTGCTTACCGGATAAAAATTAGTTATTTTGTACAAAATAGAGTAGCCACGGAAACACTGTTTGCACGGAGAGGGGAAAGGGTTTTTCCATTTGTTGCAAAATTTTTCTGTGGTTCTGTGCCTCCGTGGCAAAATAAAGCGTAAAGATGAGTTTAGTAAAAGCAAAAAAACATTTAGGGCAACATTTTTTAACTGATAAAGGCATTGCTAACCGTATTGTTGAGGCTTTGGTGAATACCGATAAATATCATCAGGTTTTAGAAGTTGGGCCGGGGATGGGAATCTTATCTGATTTTTTGCTGCAACGTAAAGATTTAACGACTTATCTGATTGATATTGATACGGAATCTTTCCATTTTTTGAACGAAAAATACCCGCAGCTTGGCGATCGATTGATTAATGGCGATTTTTTAAAACTCGATTTTGACGCTATTTTTCCCGGACAATTTGCCATTATTGGTAACTTCCCGTATAATATTTCCTCGCAGATCTTATTTAAGATTCTAGATAACCGCCATAAAGTAGTAGAAATGGTGGGGATGTTCCAAAAAGAGGTAGCACAACGTTGCGCAGCACCTGCGGGAAACAAAGAGTATGGTATTTTAAGTGTGTTTCTTCAGGCTTATTATAAAATTGAGTACCTTTTTACTGTTAAGCCAGGTACATTTAATCCGCCGCCAAAAGTGCACTCAGCTGTAATCCGTTTAACCAGAAATGAGGTGGAGACTTTAGACTGCGATGAAAAATTATTCTGGCGGGTGGTTAAGGCCGGTTTTAACCAGCGAAGAAAAACCTTGCGAAATGCGGTTTCTGCAGTAATGCCAAAGGATAAAATGGATGACCATATTTATTTTGAAAAGCGTGCCGAACAGTTAACTGTTGCCGATTTTGTAGCTTTAACGCAGCATGTGAGTAAGTTGATGGCGGTATAGTGATACAATCGTCATCCTGAATTTTATTTCAGGATCCTTTTGAAGCACAAATTTTAGAGATATGGAAAGCAGGTTTCTGTTGTCTTCGGTTGCAGCAGTCCCGCTTTTCATTCCAAGTCCGCACTCGTACCTCGCTTACGGGCTTTCCATTTCAATCGGGTTTATGTAATTCCTGATACTGCTTAAACTAAAGTATCATCTGGTATAAGCCCGCTTTTTCTTGCAAAATCATGATTATTTTAATCTAATTTCTCCTTTTCTTTGCTGCATAATTTTAAACATCATGGTTAATTATAGCGAAATTTTCAGCGAACAAGGAATGGATTATCAAACCTATCGTGCATTGATTGATCAACTTCTGTTAGAGGGAAAGGCTACTGGCGATGTAACTTACGATTTGCACTACACCAAAATGAATGTGCAGCGCATGAACCGCGTAGATAAAACGATTAGCTTAAATGATGACTTGATATCAACTATTGAACAGCTTAAAGAAAATTATAAGTTTCTGGTGATTACCGAAGGCTGGTGTGGCGATGCTGCTCAGATTGTTCCGGTGTTTAATAAAATCGCGACGGCATCATTAGGTAAAATTGATCTAAAATTTGTGCTTAGAGATAAAAATCTGCCCTTAATTGATGCGCATTTAACCAATGGAGGAAGAGCAATCCCGGTTTTAATTGTATTGAATGAATCAGCAGACGAAGTTTTAGCCACCTGGGGTCCAAGGCCACAAGTTTTACAGGAACTTTTAAAAGAATGGAGGAAGGAAACTACTGAAATGCCGATTTTGGCAGAAAAACTTCATGGCTGGTATGCCAAAGATAAAACTCAAACTACACAGGCGGGATTAACTGCGCTTTTGAAAGGATTGGCGAGTTGATATTATAGTTCGATCTTAGGGCATTCGTCAACCCTGACCTGTAGCAAAGCGGAAAGCTACGAAGTAAATTTATTTCAGGGTCTTCTCTAAAATAGATGCTGAACCAAGTTCAGCATGACGATTCGCGAGAGTATCGCTATGTTTAATCAACCGAAACAGTCAAACCTTCTTGCTGTAAAATTTTACGGTATACTTCCATCTCAGTAAAAGATCCTTCTAAAACAGGGCATTTACCTTCATTATGCACTTTCCATGCAATTTTTTCGGCCTGCGATTCGTTATAATCCAGGTATTTCATCATGCAGTAGATCACATGATCGAAAGTATTGATATCATCATTCCACAAAATAAGGCGATGTACGGTTTTTAAGGAAGTTAAAATTTCTTCGAGCGTAAAGGTCTCTTCTTTGGTTTCTGTAGACATGGTACAAAAATAACTATTTTTATGGAAGATGTAATATGTTAAATGGAAGATGGTTGTGATTATTTTTGACTATAGACGTAGACTTTTTGGCCTTTGCATTACATTTTCGATCTTACCTCATACATCTTACATCTCTTTTAATACATTTGTTAACCAAATAATATACGAGTATGCACCAGTCTAAAATTGCAGGAATAGGCTATTACGTTCCTAAAAATGTTTATACAAATGATGATTTGAGCCGTTTTATGGATACTAACGATGCTTGGATCCAGGAACGTACGGGCATTAAAGAACGCCGTTTTGCCGATCGTAATGAGGAAACTACTACTACCATGGGTATCGAAGCGGCTAAAATTGCAATCGAAAGAGCTGGGATTACGGCTAAAGATGTGGATTTTATTGTCTTTGCTACACTTAGTCCTGATTATTATTTCCCGGGATGTGGTGTATTGTTGCAACGCGAAATGGGCATGGGCGAAATTGGAGCTTTAGATATCCGCAACCAATGTTCTGGCTTTGTTTATGCACTTTCGGTGGCCGATCAGTTTGTGAAAACCGGCATGTATAAAAATGTACTGGTGGTAGGAAGCGAGAAGCATTCGTTTGCCATGGATTTTGAAACTCGGAGCCGTAATGTATCAGTAATTTTTGGGGATGGTGCCGGTGCTGTTGTATTGCAGCCTACGGATGAAGCCGGAAAAGGAATTTTAAGTACACATTTACATAGTGACGGTGCGGATGCCGAAATTCTGGCTATGTATTATCCTGGTTCTCATGCCAACAAGTGGTTGAAAGGTAAACCTGCCTATCCAGAACAGGAACTGGGTGGGTTGTTTATGACCCAAGAAATTTTAGATAGTGGCTCGGCTCTGCCATATATGGATGGCCCTGCTGTTTTCAAAAAAGCGGTAGTGAAATTTCCCGAGGTAATTAAAGAGGCTTTGGCAGCAAATAAACTAACAGAAAAAGATATTGATCTATTGGTGCCGCACCAGGCCAACCTGCGTATCAGCCAGTATGTACAACAATTGTTAGGCTTAAACGACGATCAGGTGTTTAACAATATTCAAAAATATGGAAATACTACAGCTGCTTCTGTGCCTATTGCCTTATGCGAAGCCTGGGAGGCGGGTAAAATCAAAGATGGCGATCTGGTTTGCCTTGCAGCATTTGGATCTGGATTTACCTGGGCCAGTGCGTTGATTAGGTGGTAACCATAGGTTCGTCATTTCGAGCGGACCCGATAGCTATCGGGTGTAACGAAGCCGAGAACCCGAAGGCTCAGCGAAGCTAAATCTATATCCAAAGATCTCTCCATTCCGCTGCGCTCCAGTCGAGATGACGACTATTCTTTTGCAATGTCTGTCAGTCTGAGCGTAGTCGAAGGACCTAGTTCTGCGTTTTCGGCTTAATAAAATCTCCTAAATAACTACATTCACTTGAGGCTACAGCATAAAAAGGAGTTTTACTGTAATTAAAGCGTAACTCTTTTAAATAAGGGTTATTATAATTCGCCTTGATGAAGTTTCTCCATTTAATATCCTTTTTATCATAATAATAAAATGATAGTGGGTTGGCATTCATTATAATCTGTTTTTGCAGACATTTAGCCAGCATAAAGGTACATTTTGCCTTAAAATCAGCATTGGTGCTTAAGGCCCTCGCTTTTAAATACCATGCTTTTGCGGTCTGTGCTTTTTTGTAATCCCCATCATATACATATTTCGCTGGGTTGCTGTTGTCGTAAGATGACCAATCGTAACTGATCAGAAACCAGCTGTTGCCAAAATAACCTGTTTGATAAACGGCATTGGCCATTTTGTAATAATAAAGCGCAGCATTCTTTTTATCGCTCACCGTTAATTTCTGTAAACGGAGCATTTCTGCAGCAAAAGTTTTTTTAGTAATAGATGCTTTCGCTGTTATATACTTTTTAGGGAAATCGTTAATGGTTTCGATAAATGGATTGGCATAAAGTTTAGTATTCTCCCCATCTCCATACCAGTTTTCAGGAGCAAAATATTTATACCCTGCCGAAACCTTCGCAAACATTTGAACAGCTTTGTCATATTGGTGTGTACGCAGATAAGTAGTACCATAAAGCTCATAAAAATCGTCATTTTTCAGTTGGTTTAAAGCCGAAGCCAATAAGCCGGTAACATCGTTTCCGGCTGCTTTGGTTTTATAAATCGCTAAGCCCTGCATACTTTTCGGACTCAGGTTTTTCTGCCAGAAATTAATACTCTGGTAACTCATATTCTGGAAAAGGGAGTTTTCTTTCAGCGTTTTGTAGTTCAGATCGCCTTTAACCATTGCAAGTGCTGCTTTAGCGGTATCTCCCAGGTTCAAATAAGCAGGTGCTAATATTTGCTGATAAAAATTCCTCGTCGTTCTGCTGAAACGTTTATCGGACTGACCATCATAATCATATTGCCCGTTTGGTTGGTTTTTATTTTCTGCAAAACGTTTTTCATCCAGCCATTTTAATGTTGGTAATAAGTCGGTTTCGTTAAATGCATTACCTTTTTTGATGTTTTTTGCTTTGATCAACAAATCGATAATGCGGTATTGGTCGCGTAATCTTTCAGGCAGTTTGTCTGGTTTTAAAATGGCCAGGTAATTTGATGCCACAATATCTTTGTTCTCCATCCAGGATAAATAGGCCGCGGTTAAGGTACCCAGTTCAGGCTGTGGATATTTCTTTTCGGTGGCAAGCTTAACAGCAAAATTCCTGATTTCATTTAGGTGTTTTAGATTAACATTTTTTAAACTGTCTTTATATTTTGGATTGCCGCTATCAGAAAAGTAATAATTATAACCAATTTTTGCAATGTCATTTGCCTCAATAAGATCTTGCTCCAACTTATTTACTTCGCGTACCAGTAATGTGCCATTCAACTGGCTTTTTGGTTCGTAGCTGTAAACTTTGTTGATGCTTTCTATGCCTGAATCGGAATTGCCAAATCCATTTATTGCCCATATATTGGCTTTTTCATTATTGGTTTTGGCATATTTTAAAGCGCCTTGGACCGGTGAACTGGTGTAAAAATAGTTTTTGTAGGCCTGTATCCTCCGCTCCGGGTTGCTGGCAAAAACTTTTGAGAATAAAAAAGCAGCTTCTTCCGGATTGCCCAATCTGCGGATGGATCCGGCATATAAAGCTAATGCCCAACCTTTAACGGCACTGTTAACTTTACTGGTTTTAATATACGTTTCATAAGTTGATTTACTCTCTGTATGCATTCCTGCGAAGTGAAACATCCGTTCCGTTTGGTAAGCATAACGTAATTTCAGAAAATCATCTTTTTCAGCTACTGTTAATTTTAAACCTTCCTGGGCTTTGGTAGCCATTGCTGTAGTATCGCGGGGTGTTGCATCCCAAAGGTTAAATGTCACGTTGGCCAACGGCTCACAGCTTTTGGCAAACTGATAATATTTTAAAGGCGCTTTGCGTTTGTCCAATGCCTGGATAAAACTATTATGTTGCAGGCTATCAGGTAATTGTGAAATATTGCCATCAAAATTTACCAGCTTTACATCGGTAGCGCTATCGGTTTTATACATTACTTTTAGTACATCCTCTTTTTTAACATCGAGGAATTTAGCCCATTCACGGCTATTGATCTCCGGCTCGCTTTCTACATCCGTTTCGCTGTTAAGATAAACCATTTGGTTATAGGCAAAGGGCGAATATTCATCTCCTTCAATATTGTTATGAAAATAAGAAATATAATAATCGTAAGGGTCTATCTCACCACCACAGGCAAGATTTACAGCAATTTCGCCGAAAAAAGTAATCAGGAATACACTAAAAATCAGCGATAACTTTTTGAAGGTCTTCATTCTTAAAATGTTTTAAAAGGTCGATGTCTAAATGGTAAAAAACGAGGTTCCGCTCTCTCGGGGCCAAATATCGGGATAAAAAATTAGAGGTTAAAAGTAAATCTTTAGCAGAAACCTGTTCCCATCTGATCACATCTCCTTTTTTCAAACCAGCAGTAGGATAATCAGTGAGCAAGTCGTAGAGAATGGAATTTTCGCGCTGTTTAAAAAGCTTTTTGTCATTGATCTGGGCTTTGCCGATCCGTTTGGAAATACCTGCGTATTGTTTGTTTCTGAATACCACCGCCCATTCAAACAGCGGTAAGGCAACATCAAGTGGCAGGGGATATTGTTCCAGGTAATCTTTGAGGTATTGATCCATTTCATGCTGATCCAATATCGAGTTTTGATCGCCGTATTTACGCAGGTTGCCCATATTGTAACACATCAAGATTCCTTTATCTACTGGTGGAATCCCACTTGACACTACGTTTTTAACCTGATGCAGGCGCAGGGTTACCGAAATGGTTTTACCTTTTAGCAATGGAAGGGCACTTAACTGCTCTAAAAATTTAAAATACCTGTTTCTGGTGCCTTTGGTCCAATCACAATCAATCTGTAATTCATTATAGTTTGTCTTTCCGGCCTGTTTTACCTTTTCGGCCACAAATTTCGCAATGCGATTGGCCATCACCGCAGTCTGTATGGTGTCAATCTTATTAAAAACCTGGTTAACGATAAACACAACCGGTACAATACTAACCTGCTTGGGTATGGGGTTAGAAAATTTAATTGGCGATATGGGTACAGGCAATTGCAGATCTGGATTAAAATCTACATCCATAATCCGCACATACAAAGATTTTGATTTAAATCGATCAAGATAATCGGTTTCTGCTTTTTTGCGCTGGTAATCTGTTCTCCAATAATAAAAAGTAGGATGAACTGCCGGTTTTTGCTTACAACCGAAGAAGAGAAATACAGAAATGACTAAAATACTTATCTTGCGCATACAATTGATTTAAGCAAAAATAGTATAAAATGCGGGCAGTTTTACAAAGAGTTACTCAGGCGAGTTGCACTGTTGATGGTGATGTAACAGGAGCCATAGAAAACGGATTTCTGGTGTTGTTAGGTATTGAAGATGCAGATACTTTAGAAGATTTAGAGTGGTTGGCGCAGAAAATTATCGGGATGCGCGTTTTTGGTGATGAAAATGGAATGATGAATAAAGCAATTGCCGATGTGGATGGAGATATTTTACTTATTAGCCAGTTTACTTTATTTGCATCTACCAGAAAAGGAAATCGTCCGGGTTTTACAAGGGCAGCGCGGCCAGATGTAGCGATTCCACTGTATGAGAAAATGATCGATAAGCTTTCGGTTTTATTAGGGAAAAGGGTACAGACCGGGATTTTTGGTGCCGATATGAAAATTGCTTTATTAAACGACGGACCAGTTACGATTCTGATTGATACAAAAGATAAGGAGTAATTTTGAACAGTAGTAGCGTAACTTATTGAACCTCGAATAGTCAAAAAACAATGTCAATATTCCAAACTTTTAATCTAAGCTTATATGAAAGATAAAAATCCAAACCGTTTAACTGAATATGGTTTTTTGGCATTTTTTTTAGGGCTTAAATTAATTTTATCCTTTGTATTGGTTAATTCGGTTTACGAATTACAGCGTGATGAATTCCTGCATTTAGACCAGGCCAATCACCTGGCTGCAGGTTTTACTTCCGTTCCGCCTTTAACTTCGCTATTTTCGTGGCTGATTAAAGTTTTTGGCAATGGTGTTTTTATGGTGAAACTGGTACCTGCATTAATGGGAGCTGTAACCATATTGTATTGCTGGAAAATTGTCGATTTTTTAAAAGGAAACTTACTGGCCAAATGTTTGGTTGCCGTAGCCTGTATATTTTCTATTCTGCTTAGGCTAAATACTCTTTATCAACCCAACTCTTTCGATGTTTTAGCCTGGACAGCAATATTCTATTATTTATTGAGGTATTTCGATCAAAAAGAGCCCAAATACCTATATGCTTTTGCCGTTTTTGTGGCTTTAGGCTTTCTAAATAAGTATAATGTCCTGTTTCTGGTTATTGGTCTGTTGCCAGCCATAATTATTACGCCAAATCGAAAAATATTTGCCGATAAACACCTTTATCTATCAATTTTACTGGCACTTTTAATTATTTCGCCCAATGTAATCTGGCAGATTAACCATAACTTCCCTGTGTTAACCCACATGAAACTTTTGCAGGCCACACAATTGGTGCATGTAAACCGGATTGATTTTTTTATCGGGCAGTTTCTCTTTTTTATCAGTTCAATTTTTATCCTTTTAGCGGGGATCGGAAGTGTGATTTTTTATAAAGATTTTAGGAAATACAACTGGATTATTTTGACCTACATCATTACCCTAATCGTATTTAGCTATTTTAAAGCAAAAGATTATTATGCCTTAGGTTTGTATCCGGTTTTACTTGCTTTTGGTGCTGTTTATTTAAGCCGGGTTTTAGCAAAGAAATATATATTAACGGGGTTGCTGTTTGCTTTTAATATTGGTTCATTTATTTATCTGCTGCCACTTTTGATGCCGGTTTATAGTCCCACTCAAATTATTGCCCATCATAAAAGGTTCGAGCGGGTTGGGGCATTGCGCTGGGAAGATGGCAAAAATCACGACCTGCCGCAGGACTATGCCGATATGCAAGGCTGGAAAGAACTGGCCGCAATTGTTGATAGTGCTTATGAAAAAGTTAAAGATAAATCTACCGTATTGGTACGTGCCGATAATTATGGACAAGCAGGTGCGATCAATTATTATTCAAAATATAAAAACATCAACGCGGTATCGTACAATGCTGATTACCTGTATTGGTTTAAAATGGATAAACCGATCAAAAACTTCATTATGATAACCGAATCAAAAGATGAAGATCCCCTTCGTAAAAGAGAACAACCCTATTTTGGCAAAATTACCAAAATCGGGGAAATAAAAACACCTTACGCAAGAGAAAGGGGCGCAAGTGTGTTTTTACTTGAAGATGCAAAGCCCGAAGTGAATAACATTATAAAATCAGAAATAGAGGAAGAAAAAAATGACCATTAACGAAGCGCAGGAAACGGTAGACCGTTGGATTAACACCACAGGTATCCGTTATTTTAACGAACTAACCAATACGGCAATTTTAATGGAAGAAGTGGGAGAGGTAGCCCGGATTATGGCCCGTAAATATGGTGAACAATCGTTTAAAAAGAGTGATGAAGCCGTAAACCTGGCCGATGAAATGGCTGACGTGATGTTTGTTTTAATCTGTTTAGCCAATCAGACCGGTATAAATTTAACCGAAGCTTTAGAAAAGAACCTGGAGAAAAAAAGTATCCGGGATGCCGACAGGCATAAGAAAAACGAGAAGCTTAAATAAGACTGGAGTCCTTAGTCGGAAGTCCGAAGCCTAAGCTACGAACTCCATTAAGCTTCGGTAGGCAACAAAACGGTTTTTGTATTTTTCATTTAACTCCGCCTGCAAAGCTGGTGCAAATGTTTCCTGGTATTTATTGTAGTTATCTAATGTTTCTACAACGTATTGTGAGCAGTAAGTTACCCCTTCATTAGGTGAATCAACAACTTTTAATAAACGGTTAGAAACAAACATACCTGTAGCCATAACCTGTGGAATATGGATATCCTGCATCCATTGTAACCATTCTTCAGCTGCTGTAGCATCAAGGATTAATGTAACATTATATAAAAACATAGCGCAAATGTAATTAATATATACAGGTTAAAAATTAAAGAAAGTAGATTTTATTCTTAAAAGTGGCCTCAATAACTTAAATTTGACAATTCTCAATGTTTTATAAGCATGATACGCAAAAACGCCTCTCAAAAAATAGATAATTCAACGCGCAACTACATTTATACAGGTTACCTTACTGCAATTTTTGGCGGCATTTTAGGCTTGGTCATCGGCTGGGATTTAATGAGGAAAAAGCGTACATTAAGTACCGGAGAAAAAATTTTTTCTTATTCTTTAATGGATAGACAGCACGGTGCCAGAATTTTAATTTTAGCTATAATTTGCTTCATTTTGTTGTTAACCTTAACTATTATTGCATTGGATTCATAAATGTCTGCAATATTAATGATCACTATTACCACATCTTCTTCTAAAGATCTTAAAGGAATTCTTGAACTTCAAAGGCAAAACCTTAAGCAGGATTTAACGCCAGAACAAATTAAAGCGCAAGGGTTTGTTACTGTTTCGCACTCGCTCGATGATCTGGAAAAGATGCATGGATACGAGCCTAATATTGTTGCAAAAGATGGCGATGCTATTGCAGCCTATGTATTGGCAATGACCGATCAATCAAAAAACGACATTCCGAGATTGGTTGAAATGTACGAAAGCTTCGATGATATTTCATACCATGGAAAACCGGTTTCTGATTATCATTATATTGTGGTTGGCCAGGTATGTGTAGGGTACGATTATCGGGGTAAAGGCTTGTTTGATGAATGCTACAAAGCCTATAAAGATTGTTTTAAGGATAGATATGACTTCGCCATCACTGAAATTGCGAGTATTAACTTAAGGTCAATGAATGCACATAAACGCATCGGCTTTGAGGTAATTCATACTTATACCGATAGTAGCAGTGTAGAATGGAATGTGGTAGTTTGGGATTGGAATGATTTTAATTAGTATCTTCATCCTAACGCTTTATCATAACAATTATGACCACTGATTTTGTAACCTTCCAAAGATTTAATGATAAGGCGGCAGCTTTGGCACTGGCCGAAACATTTAGAGAAAATGGGATTGTGTATGGATTGGAGGATGTTTCTGAAAATTTTGATGTTTCGTTTGCCAATAATGAAATCAATAAAGACTTTAGAATAAAGTTGAAGCCTGCCGATTTTGAACGGGCCGATAATTTGCTGCTGCAACTGGCAGAGAAAGATTTAGAAAATATCGATCCTGGTTACTATATTTTTAATTTCAGTGATGAAGAACTGAAGGAAATTGTTGAAAAACAGGATGAGTGGAGCAGTTTAGATTTTTTACTAGCCAAAAAGATATTAAAAGAACGTGGTATAGAGGTAAATGTTGGTCAGATCCAAATGCTTAAAGAAAAGAGGTTAGAAGCGTTGGCTGAACCTGAAGAAAGTCCGAAGGTACTGATTGTAGCTGGTTATATTCTGGCCGTTGTGGGCGGATTAATAGCCATTATTATTGGGGCTTATCTACGCACCCATAAAAAAACATTACCTAACGGAGAACGGGTTTTTGGTTACGCCGCTTCAGATAGGGCACATGGCGAAAGAATTTTGATTATCGGCATTCTTGCGCTGATACTTTCATTCGCATATCAATTCTCAAATATGTTTAGGGCAAGTTAAATTAGCTAATTTGTAAACTTGAAAAGTAAAGTTGAGAGGAGTTATCTATATAGATCTCTCCATTCCGTTTCACTTCAGTCGAGATGACGAAAATACTAAGTTTGGAACTGGTCGTTTAGCATCAGTTAACCGATTAAACAGCAATATAATTTTCAGTTGGCCATTTGCAGTTCCCAATAAACTAATGGCTAATGAACCACTGAACTAAACTCCATCTCCACGCAAATTCCTAAATCTTTTTCTGGCCTCAGCGCTGAACATACTCCCTGGGTAATCCGTAATCAGTTTTTGAAAATATATTTTTGCTTGCGCAATATCTTTCAGTTTCTTTTCATACAGGTCGCCCAATGTAAATAGGGCATCATCTGTCCAGATTCCGTCTTTAAATTCTTCCGTTACTTTTTTAAGGATATCTGCCGCTTTTTGAAAATCGTTTGCTTTAATAAGAATCTGTGCTTTACTCATCATTATCGCATCTGTTAAGCTATTTTGAGGATAGGCAAACGCAATACTGTCCATTTTTTTTATAGCCTTTTCAGGTAGGTTTCTAAATAAAAGCATTTCTGCATCAGCATACATTTTTAAGGCATTGCTATCGGCTGGTGTCTGGATATTATCACTAATTAATAAACTGAGGTTTAATGCATCATTGGCAATGAGTTGTGAAGTTGCAGCCTTTAGAACTAAACATTGGCTATTGCTGTATTCGAAATTGCCCTGATAAAATGAAAGTTTAGCGCTCCTGAAGCGGGCCTCATTTCCTATCGGTTGTCCTTCAAACCGTTTGCTCACCTGCTCGTACACTAAAAAAGCTTCCCAAGGTTGGTTGGTTAAAATATAAATATCGCCTAAATCTAGTTTTAGCTGGCCTAAGTCCTGATCGTTGATGCCAGGCATTTTTATCGCTTCTTCCAGTTCTTTTTCGGCATTGGCTGGCTGATTTAAATAATAAGCCTGCAGGTTGGCCAGTTTTTTTATAGCAAAAAGAGTATTCCTGTTCTTGCCGTTTTCATTTAATAATGCCTGGTAATCTTTCGCGAGAAGGTCAAGGTCGGCAACTGTATATTTTCCACTGGTACGTAGGTTGTACCTGGTATTCAGCATTTCTATTTTTGAAGGAAGATAATACGTGTTGTCCTTTCCTTTGGTGAGTATATATTCATAAGCTTTAATCGCGGTTTCGTAAGCGCCGTTATCTACAAAAGTATAAATGGCATTAAACAGATTGCCCCCATCAGCCTTCGTGCGTTTATCGTACGCAATAAGCTGGCGCAAGGCCATATCAAATTCCTGTTGTTGAATATAATTCCAGGTGAGTAACTGAATGTAAACTTCGGCATCAGGTGCTTTCTGTACTTTTTTTAAAATGGCTGACTGAAACGTTTGATAATCGTTTTTATCTTCAAAAATAGAAGAGAGCACCGTTTCTGCCTGCGGTAAAAGTTGTGGCATTGTTGCAAGTGCATCCAGATACTCTTGCATAAGCATGAGTTTATCTTTTTTAAAACGGTAGATGTTTAATAATTCGAAGACAAACATTTGATCGTCTCCAAATAGTTTTCTGCCCTGTTTAAAGGTTTGTACCGCATAATCATAATTTTCAAACCGATAAAAGCTATTGGCCAGATTTCTGATCCTAAATTCCTCTTTTGGTAGTTTTGCTATTACCTCATTAAATATTTTATTGGCCGCCTGTACATCGCCTTTTTCCTGATAAAGCTTGCCCAGGGCGATTGGATAGATATCGTTCTGTGGATTTTTTTTGATTTCCTTTTTAACCACTTTTTCCGCTACATCATAGCGTTTCAATTTTAATAATGAATTAAAGTAAATGTCGAAATAGGCTTCGTTATTTGGGGTGGCGTAGAGTTTTTCCAGTAGCACAACTGCCTTGTCATATTCGCCATCCTGATAATATTGAATAGCCAGACTACTTTCATCAGGTGCAATCTGCTGATTGGAGCGAGAGATCTGCGCACTGGCCCCAAACGATAGCAAGAAGAATATGATGAAAAAAAAGCGGTTCATAAACCCTAAATTATAAGTTTTAAATGTAATATTTTATTACATCTTTAGCTAAACCGCTAATAGATTTTAAACGTATTTTAAATGTTACCTGTATTTTATTTTGTAGATATTTTATAAATACTAAATTGAACCACTGCTTATTATTTAGATTGCATTGGTAACATTGTTGGTGTAAAGCGCTGTTAAATTATTGCGATGTTTATTTTTGTCATCCCGTAAAGGATTTATTTATGCTTAAAAGGATTTTACTGTTGTTAATGGTTATATTGGTCTGGGCTTGCAATGGCACAAACAATGACACTATTCCTGTAGACGATTTTTTTAAAACGCAGGATAAAGCCTACTATCGCATTTCTCCTGATGGTAAAAGTCTTTCGTATTTGAAACTTCATGATAAAAAACTTGATCTTTTTGCTGAAGATCTTGCCACCGGAAATAGTGTTCAGTTAACCCATTTAAATGGGAAGAATATCAGTTTCCACTTCTGGACCAGCAATAATGAGCTGATTTATTATACCGAAGATGGATCTAAAGAACGTAGGTCTGATATTTTTGTGATCAATAAAGATGGAAGCAAGCAAGTGCAGTTGAGTGCCAACGAGAAAAACAGGTTAAGGGTAATAGAAGATCAGCTGATTGATGATAAATATATTATTGTTGCTTCCAATAAACGCGATTCGACCGTTTTTGATGTATACCGCTTAAACGTTCGGGATGGAAAAATGGAGATTGCAGCAAAAAACCCTGGCAATATTACCAAATGGATGACAGACAGTAAGGGTGTACTTAAAATTGCTGTTGCCAGTGATGGGGTGAATGAAACCCTGATGTATCGCGAAAAGGAAAACGAGGCTTTTGCACCTGTAATTACCAATAATTTTGAAACGACTTTGCAGCCGATTGCATTTTCGGAAGATCAACCCAACGTGCTCTATGCTATTTCCAGTGTTAACCGCGATAAAAATGCACTAGTGGCACTTGATTTAAAAAACGGTAAAGAAAAGCAGGTTCTCTTTGCAAATGATACCTTAAATGTGGTTGATGCAACCTACTCCCGTTTCCGGAAAAAAATGCTTTTCGCCACCTGCGAAACCTGGAAAAGGGAAAAATTTTATCTGGATGACAATACAAAAGTGGCTTACTCTGGCATTGATAAACTTTTACCAGGTACTGAGTGGATTATTATGGACAGGGATAAAACGGATAAAGTGTTTGTAATACGCACTTTTACCGATAAAAATCCAGGTTCTTATTATTTATATACAGCTGTTGATCAAAAGCTTAAAAAGCTTACTGATGTGAGTCCTTCCATTAAACCGGAAGAGATGAATGCCATGGAACCCATCAGTTTCAAAAGCCGGGATGGTTTAACTATTAATGGTTATTTAACCTTGCCAAAAAATAAAAAGGCAGCTAACTTACCTGTGGTTGTACTGCCACATAATGGCCCAAAATCTAGAAACAGTTGGGGCTACAACGCAGAGGTACAGTTTTTGGCCAACCGGGGTTATGCCGTTTTGCAGGTAAATTACCGTGGTTCTACCGGTTATGGGAAATCATTTTATGCTGCAGGGTTTAAACAATGGAGCGATAAAATACAGAATGATGTTAATGATGGCGTTAAATGGCTGATTGCAGAAAAAATTGCCAATCCTAAAAAAATTGCCATTTATGGTAATGGGTTTGGCGGTTACATTGCTTTAAATTGTTTATATAAAAATCCCGATCTTTATAAATGCGGCGGATCAAATTCTGGTGTAATTAACCTGTTTAGTTATCTGAAAACTTTTCCTCCGTTTTTAAAGGCCAAATTGCAGATGTATTACGAAATTGTAGGTAATCCGATCACCGATACCGATTACATGCGCTATGCTTCACCCGTGTTTCATGCAGAACGCTTTAAATCGCCTGTTTTTATAGCCCAAAACCCAAAAGACCCAACGGTTAACGTAGCAGAAGGGGTACAGTTTATCAAAGAACTTAAAAAAAGAAATGTTCAGGTTACCTATATCGAAAAAGAAGAAGGTCCTGACCCAATTGTCCGCCAGCAGAGTAGAACAGCGCTATACAAAGCTTTAGAAGCATTTTTAAAAGAAAATCTAGGTAAGAAATAGGTATGGCCTTAGATAAAAAAAGCAGTTACCGTAAAAATTTCTCCCTGGGTATAACTTTTATTGTACTCATTTCCATTCTTTTTATCCTATCGCTCTTCCTTGCATTTAACTATAGTAAAAAAACGATTGAGAACGACTTTGTTTCTGAGAAGGTAAATGTACTAGAACAGAGTATTAAGCCATACAATGATTTTTTTCAGAATAAAATGCCTGAGATTTCATATTACAATGGCTATTTGGATTCTTCTACTGCAGCAAAGTTTGTAGATACAGTGATGTTAAAGTATCCCTTCATTTCAAAGGTTACTTTTTACGATACAGAAGTGAAGAACGTTCCTGTTAAAGATGGGATCAATGCAAACCACCTGGGTATTGGCCCAAAATCTATTTTCCAGTTTGGGAAAGGGATAAAGCCAGATTCGGTAAAGTTATATTCAGCAGATGATACCAAATCTTTTACCGTAGGGAGTGATTTTAATGCAATTGCCATAAAACTTGCCACTTTTGTTGAAGATCTCGATACCGCATCGGTACCTACACAAGAAGAGTTGTTTACCAATTTTTCTATCGTTAATTCCAACGAAAATAAAATCACTTACCTGAATATTCCCCGCCGGGAAGATTTAAGGGTATATAAAGATATGATCAGGCGGAAGTTAAACCCGGCTCCCGTATATCAACAGGATGTAATGGTTTTTAATCTGGATGCGCATAAGATCAAGATCATTAATACCAGGCCATTATTGTACCAAACGATCAGGATTGAACCGCTCACTTATGATCCGATTGATACCCCAGACGAAAATATCAATACCGAAATTGCACTGCCAGGCGCATTTTCTGATTTTAAATTATACCTTATTTCATCAAAATCTTACATCAAGAAAGAAATTTTTATTTACTTCATGCCGATTGCTTTAGTCTTATTGCTGGTATATGGCGTGCTTTTATTGGTTGCATTTTTGATTTACCGTAACCTGAACATTAATAGTAAAATGTTTAAGTTGCAGTACGATTTCGTAAATAACCTTACTCATGAGTTTAAAACGCCCGTTAGTGTAATCAAAATTGCAGGGAACAATATTAAAAGTGCTCCTGCATTAAGCCAAAAGGAGCAGCAGCTTTATGGCAAGATACTGGATGAAGAAGCTGACAAACTGAATGGTTTAATGAACAAATTACTGGCCTTTACACAAATCGAAAATAAGGCTATAAAACTCAATCAGGAAGAAGTTAATATTGTTGATTTTATCGAAAGTACGATCGAATCGCATACGTTAAAACATCCTGATTTTAAGATTACCTACGAAGTGTTAGGCTTTAAAACCTTTATTACCGATCCGGTGTTATTGGGAAGTCTGTTCGATAACCTGGCAGAGAACGCTTACAAGTATTCTAAACCAGAACAGAAAAAATTGCACATTAGTGCAAAGCTGATAAAAGGGGTACTGGTTTTTCGCTTTGCCGATAAAGGGATAGGCATCGCATCATCCGAATTAAACAATATATTTAAGAAGTTTTTCAGAATCCAGAATGAATATAACCAAATGGGCAGTGTAGGCCTGGGTTTGGCATTCTGCAAAGAACTGGTTAACTTTATGGAAGGAGAAATCTCCGTAAAAAGTAAAGTAGGAAGTGGTACAGCGTTTAAAATCGTACTGCCTTATAATAGTTAAAAATTGGAAATTTAAAGGTTGGAAGGTTGAAAAGTTAGACTTAACCTTCAAACATTACAACGTTTCAACATTACAACCTTATTAAAACACACATAAATGTCTAAAGAAGTAAAAATATTAATTGTAGAAGATGATGAGAATCTTCGTTTTTTGGTCGCACACCGATTAAAGGCTGAGGGTTATACGGTGCTGGAAGCAAATGATGGTGAAGCAGGGGAAAGAATGATTTTAGCCGATCAGCCTGATATTGTTTTATTAGACTGGATGATGCCTGGCAAACAAGGTGCAGAGGTTTGTGAGCATGTGCGTAAGCAAGGTTTCGAAAACCTGGTGATTATGATGACTGCAAAGGCACAGGATGTAGATAAAATTGATGCCTATAATTTTGGCGCATCTGATTATATCACCAAACCATTTAACATGGATGTTTTGGTGGCCATGTTGGAGAGCAAGGTTAAATTCATCGTCAATAAAGATTCAGCCGAAATACATCGTTTTGGCAATATGGAACACCATCCAAACATTCATACTTTATTCAGAGATGGAAAGAAAATTGAGTTGACGATATTGGAAAACCGTATTCTCCTTTATTTCCTGCGCAACCCTGGCAAGGTAATTAATCGTGATGAATTGATGCTGGTGGTTTGGGGCTACAACTCTGATGTGAATACCAGAACACTTGATATGCACATTGTACGCTTACGTAAGAAGATAGAATTAAATCCTGATAACCCACAGTTGCTGCAAACGGTTAGGGGAGTAGGTTATCGCTTTAACGCGGGATAATTATATTGTGCCGTCAGATGTTACCATCTGACGGTTATATACATGTCAGATGGTAACATCTGACACCACTATGAATTTTATTTACTATGCCCTTTTAAGGGTAAATATGGTAATCTCCGGTAAAATACCCACCCTGCCCGGATAACCTAAAAAGCCATAGCCCACATTAACATATAGCTGTTGTTTTTGCTCCTGATACAAGCCTGCCCATTCCTTATAAATGTATTGTACTGGGCTCCATTGTATTTCTTTTAAACGAACACCAAACTGCATACCATGGGTATGGCCACTAAACATGGCATCTATTTGTGGGTATTTCTTTAAAACCTCCCCACGCCAGTGCGAAGGATCGTGACTAAGCAAAAGTTTAACTGGTAAATCATCCGTATTTTGAACGGCGAGTTCCATTTTTCCATATTTAGGAAAACGGCCCATTCCCCAGTTTTCAATGCCTAAAATCCCGATTTCCTCTCCATCTACCTTTAATCTCCGGTTTTCGTTCATCAGTAAATCATAGCCCATTATTTTGTGCACATCAACCATATCTTTCAGGTTTTTTACCTTGGCAGGGGATGAGTCTTTGCCGAAATAATAATCGCCGTAATCGTGGTTACCTAATGATGAATACACACCTAGTGGTGCTTTTACTTTAGAAAATATATCCTGGTAATCTCTTACTTCGTTGGTCAGGTTATTGACTAAATCGCCAGTAAAAAAGATAAAATCGGGTTTTTCGCCCAATAACATTTCTACCCCACCTTTTACCGCAGTTTTATTGTAAAAGCTACCAGAGTGGATGTCAGAAATCTGCCCCATCGTAATACCATCGAAAGCTTTAGGTAGGTTAGGGAGAATTAAATTTACGCGCCTCACCTGGTAATCGTATGCGCCAGAAACAATACCCCAACTCAATGAAGTTAACGGTACTGCTGCGGCCACCAATCCAGCTTTCACCAAAAATTCTGATCGCGAGATATGTTCAGTAGGGGTAGATTGCGCATTTTGCTGTACACTTGAAACTTCAGTTGTTTTATTTTTTATGAAAATTTTAATAAATAACCTGCGCAAGTCATCCAACACTAAAAAAGGCAACATAGCCAGTTTACAAGCTACTGTTAAGAAGAAAGCCACTAAAATGATGGCCCTTAAGGTTAGGAAAAGATTAAGGTAAATGCCACAAAAAACACCGATAATCAGTAAGGAGCTATAAGTCCAATAGGCAATGGAAAATATCTTTTTAGTATTTGGTTTCCATTTTTTAAAAACAGCAATGATGGCTTTAAAGCAATAAATATCAAATGCAATAATAAAGATGCAGGCTGCAATTATGAAGGGTAATCTTCCCATTATGTTCAGGGTTTATAAATAAAAAGCTTTAACATATTCTTCTTTAAGGAAGAATTGTCAAAGCTAATCAAATTAGAGAAATTCGATATTATCTGAAATCGTCTTCGTCTTCTTCTTCATCAAATTCGGCATTAAATAAACTGCCAAACATATCGGAGAAGCCAAAGCCGCCATTTAAAAAGTTTTTGCTCAATTGCGAATATTCAGCCAAACCATGTAACACAAATTCCATTAAAAGTAAAGTTTGGTTCTCGCTTAACTTAGGGTGAAACTTCTTCACCAGATCGTGTAAACCTGGTACCAGCATGAGCGCCTTTTTATATTGCGCATTAGTTAAAGCATCGGTAACATCAACATTATTCCCATCGGTAAACCATTCGGTTACTTCAGTATACGGATTGGCCGTTTTTGTTTTCTTTGCTTTTTCAGGATCGGGGAAATAACGTGCGAACATGGTTTTAACTGCTTTGCCAATTAATGTAGTGGCTACATGTGCAGGGCCTTCTAATTCGCCTTCATAAACCAATTCTATTTTACCCGTTATGGCTGGGACAATTCCAGCAAGGTCAGATAAACGGACAAAGGTGTTTTTCTCGCCTGCAATTAGCATTCTTCTTTCGGCTGTGCTGATCAGATTCTCATAGGCAGAAATGGTCAATCTTGCAGATACACCTGATTTTTGGTCAATGTATTCACTTTTACGTGCTTCAAAAGCAATCTGCTCTATTAAATCTTTTACCAATCCATCAGCCTCTATACTGGCTCGCTGATCAGCCGTTAATTTTGCTTCCTGGAAAGTAATTTTACGCGAAATTTCTACGGTTTTTGGGTAATGGGTCAAAATCTGACTTTCAATCCTATCTTTTAAAGGCGTAACAATGCTTCCACGGTTGGTATAATCTTCCGGATTTGCTGTAAATACAAACTGGATGTCCAGTGGTAAACGCAATTTGAAACCGCGGATCTGGATATCTTTTTCCTGCAGCATGTTAAATAGGGCCACCTGTATACGTGCCTGCAGATCGGGCAGCTCATTAATCACAAAGATACTGCGGTGTGCACGCGGAATTAAACCAAAGTGGATTACACGTTCATCATTATAGGTTAACTTCAGGGTAGCAGCCTTAATGGGGTCAACATCGCCAATTAAATCTGCAACGGTAACATCTGGTGTGGCCAGTTTTTCGGTATATCTTTCGCTGCGGTGCAACCAGGCAATTTCGGTGTCATCACCCTTTGTGGCAATTTCATTTTTGGCGTACCATGAAATTGGATTCAATGGGTCATCAAAAATTTCACTTCCGGCAACATAAGGCACATATTCATCCAGTAAATTTACCATTAAGCGGGCAATACGTGTTTTTGCCTGTCCGCGTAAACCTAATAATAAAATATTGTGGCGTGATAAAATGGCTGTTTGCAGCTCAGGAATCACCGTTTCATCATAGCCAATAATGCCTTCAAATTCTGTTTTTTTATCGCGCAAAACTTTGATCAGATTTTCTCTGAGTTCTTCTTTTACCGATCTTGATTTATATCCTGTGGTTTTTAACTGGCCTAATGTTGTATTTTGCATTTCGTAGTTTAAATGTTGTAAAGTTAATCAGGTTGAAAGGTTGTAAATAACGGCCTTCCAATTTTCGCTTGCTTTAATAGATAATCTTCAGACTCAGGACTGTTGACTCCGAACTCAAGACTATTTAACTGTTTTTCTTCTGTTTTTAATATAATCTTCAAAAATATATTCGCCTAAACCATTTAAAGAGCTATAAAAAGCCCTGCCGCCATTAATTTCGGTAAACTGCCTAACAAACTGTTGCAGGTAGGGATCTTTGGCAATCATAAATGTAGTAATCGGAATCTTCAACCGCTTACATTGTGCCGCCATGTTTAAGGTTTTATTGATGACTTTCCTATCCAAACCCATGCTATTTTTATAGTACTTGCCATTTTCCTTTAAGCAGGTTGGTTTTCCATCGGTAATCATAAAAATCTGTTTATTATGGGTTTTCCTGCGGCGAAGTAAATCTGCCGCCAATTCTAATCCTGCATAAGTGTTGGTATGGTAAGGGCCTACCTGTAAATAAGGCAGGTCTTTAACGCTAATGGGCCAGGCATCATTTCCAAAAACCACAATATCTAAGGTATCTTTAGGATATTTCGTTTTAATCAGCTCAGCCAAAGCCATGGCAACTTTTTTTGCAGGGGTAATCCGGTCTTCGCCATACAAAATCATGGAGTGCGAAATATCGATCATCAATACCGTAGAAGTTAAGGTTTTAAAATCCTTTTCCTCTACTTCCAGATCGCGGTCGGTTAAAGTGAAATCGCCAATGCCATGGTTAATCTGCGCGTTTTGTATGGAAGCAGTCATATCGATCTGATCCAAACTATCTCCGAAATTATATTCCCGTCTGTCGGCATTTTTTTCTTCGCCAATGCCAGATTGGTTACTGTTGTGGTTACCGCGACCAGATTTTTTGAGTTTACCAAAAATTTCGTCCAAGGCAGATTTGCGGATGGTCTGTTCCGTTTTGGCGGTAATTTTAAATTCTCCCGATTGATTGTCTTCTGTCAGGTAGCCTTTATCTTTCAGGTCGTCGATAAAATTACCGATGCCGTAATCATTATTGGTTAATTTATATTGTTTGTCGAGCTCGTTCAGCCAGCTTAAAGCCTCTGCTGCATCTCCAGCTGTATAATTTAGCAGTTCGCTAAATAATTTCAGCAACTCATCAAACCCACCTTTTGGCGAATCGCCCGGCTTATAATCAGAAAAACGAAAACCTCTCATGTGCTTGTATTAACGATTTATCGAAGATAAAAGTTTCGCTTTGCATAAATTTAAGCGTGGTGTCATATTTAGAGCCCAGCTTAAAGACTAAAGCTTAGTTAAAGTGATAACTGTTAACTGCCAATTACAAACTGCCAAATGATAACTAATCAGGGCGTTTCACCAAGCTACGCAAGGGGCGGGCTTTTCAGGGCTGCGCTTCGCTTCGGTACCGGTGAAGAACCGGCACTAAACCCTTACAATCCCTAACGCAAAACCCACCGTTTAAAAAATAAATTTAACAGACCTTATAGGTTTCAAAAACCTGTAAGGTATTATACAAGCTTATGCCAGCGCGATGTGGTAAATCTTTTTATTGTACTCAGGATTTGCCCCAGGTTGCGAGGCTACAAAAGCACCCACCTTACAGGCATTGTCTAAAGTGGTTTCCATGGGATAACCTTGCAGGTAGCAGGCAATAAATGTAGCTAAAAAGGCATCACCGGCACCAACTGTATCGGCTACCTGGACTTTATACCCTGCGTGTTTAAACAACTTGCCTTCCTTTAATACGCAAGCACCCTTATCGCCAAGTGTAAGGCAGATAATTTCGATATTGAACTGACTTGAAAGCTGTTTCAACAACTGTTCATCAGTATTGCCTGTTAAACCGAACGATTCTTTTACCCAGACAATTTCATCTTCGTTTATTTTCAGGATATCTGCCTTTGCTAAAAGTTCTCCGATTAATTCTTTTGAATAAAAGGGAGCTCGGAGGTTAATGTCGAATATTTTGGTCTTGGCATTTTCTAAAAGTGCCATAATGGTTTTTTTAGATTTTTCTTCTCTGCAGGTTAAGCTACAATATACCAGGGCATCGGCCTGTTTTACGGCCGTTATGTTCTCGGCTGTAATTTTGATATCATCCCATGCTACGGGCTGTTTGATGGTATAAGTAGCCTGATGATTTTCATCTAGCTGTACCACAACCGTACTGGTTGGTAACTCGGCATTAATTTGGATCAAATCAGTTCCAAAATGATTGCCGGTTAGGAAATTAACCAGCTCTTTGCCGTTTTTATCATTACCTATAGCACTTATAAAGCGGCTTTCTATGCCTTGTTTGTGTAAATTAAGGGCAACATTCATGCTCGAGCCGCCAGCTTTTTTGCCTTCCGGAAAAACATCCCAGAGTATTTCGCCAATTGTAATTACTTTATTTTGCATAGCAGATTTATAGAGATGTAAATAAAGAATTTTTAAGCATGGAACAAAATAATTTGTTTCATATCTTTAATTTTTACCTTAACTCAGATAACCATGAAAAGAATACTTGTAATCACATTGTTTTTAGCTTCCTTTAGTGCTTTTGCTCAAAATGCAAAAGATAAACAAGCCATACTTAATTTACTTGAAAAACAGCGTACCGATTGGAACAAAGGTGATGTTGAAGCTTTTATGCAGGGTTATGAAAAATCGGATAGTTTACTATTTGTGGGTAAAAGCGGCCCAACTTATGGCTGGCAAAAAACATTAGATAATTATAAAAAAGGTTATCCTGATAAATCTGCCATGGGCTTTTTGGTGTTTGGCATAAAAAAGGTCGATTTTTTAAAACCTGATCTGGCTTTTGTATTGGGTAGTTGGAATGTTAAACGTGAGAAAGATGAACTTAAAGGTTATTTCACCTTATTGATTAAAAAAATTAAGGGCGAATGGAAAGTGGTTGTAGATCATAGCAGCTAAGAATGAATGAGATGGTAAATAGTCCTCGTTTGTAACGAGGACTCGCGAGAACAGCATTTTTAATGCTGTAAAATAATTAAAAGCGATAAAATCGCCTTTCTCATACGTCCCCGTTACAAACGGGGACGATGATTGATTTACTCTCCCAACTTAAAATCTTTGTAATAATAATCTTTATCTGCATCTGTTAACTGGCGGATTACCCTGCATGGGTTTCCTGCGGCAAAAACGTTATCCGGAATATCTCTGGTTACAATACTTCCTGATCCGATTACCACGTTAGATCCTATTTTAACACCCGGATTAATCACTACATTTCCCCCGATCCATACACTATTGCCAATGGTAATTTCTTGTGCCCATTCATATTCCTGATCACGTAAATGAGCATGAATTGGATGCCCTGCGGTATAAATGGCTACATTTGGTGCAATAAAAACATTGTTACCAATGCTTACTTTGGCACAATCTAAAATAACGAGATTAAAATTGGCATAAAAATTATCACCGATTTCAATGTTATAACCATAATCGCATCTGAATGGCGGTTCTACATAAAACATCTTTTCTGTTTTGCCAAAAAGTCGTTTCAATAAATCCTTGCGCTGTTTAATAAATTTCGGAGCCAGATGATTAAACTCGTAAACCATTTCGCGGGCTTTTAATCTTTCTTTTGCCAGTACTGCATCACCAGCCAGGTAAGCTTTGCCTGCCAGCATTTTTTGTTTTTCGGTAAGTATATTGGTATCCATCGGTGATCTCGTTTTTAATGTGCACTAAATATAATTCGCAATAATAACAAAAAACGGGGCTATCGTTTACCGATGCCCCGTTGTCTTTTTAACTTTTTTTCAATTTTTTATGGTTTGCCTTTGGCTAGCGCCTTCTCGGCGATTTTAACCGCTTTTTTCTCTCTCCAATGGGCGTATTTTTCCTTGAAAGTCATTTTAATCAAACTATCAATGGCGCCATGGGTAAATAAGCTCCAAACGCTCGCTACTTTACGTGTAATCGATTGATCCCAGGCTCTTAAACTTAAAGAGAATGAGCCATCCAGATATTTCATCCAGTGCCACATTCCGGTTGGCATAAATAAAGTATCGCCATGCTCTAAGAAAACTTCATAACCTTCTACACCATTCAGTGCAGGGAATTTTTTGAAATCGGGGTTGGCCACATCGTAATCTTCCAAAGCATAAGTTGCATTTGGCAGGCAATACAACCTGTCTTTCCACTTATAATCGAATAAGATGATGTGTTTTCTGCCGCCAAAGTGTGTGTGGAAAATATGTGGTAAATCGATATCGTAATGTAAAAAGGTTACCGAGTTAGAACCGCCAAAGAACATTGCAGGCATACTTTCGATAAAACCACCCATTAAATCTTTTGGGATTTTTACATCATTGATTAAACTTGGTACTTTTTTAAATAGGTTAAAAAAGAATATACGCAGCTCGGTTGGCTCACGTTTAATCAGGTCAAGGTAATCGCCAAATTTCATGTGTGCTGTAGCCGCATTAATCGGCTTCGATGGATCTGCCTTAGAGTTATCGTAAAGCGGAACTTCTAGCTCGCCACCAATTTCTTTTAAATATTCAGTCGTCCATTTCTCTCTGGCAGGCCAGTCTTTAGTTAGGCCCCTGATTACTAACGGACGTTTAGTTTTCAGATAATTTTTCTTAAAATCTTCGGGAGTGATGCTCTCAACGATATCAACAGGTTTTAAAATGAAACTCATGCGCTTAAAAATCGGTTATTTGTGCCGAACAACAAATGTGTAAATTTTATTTTATAAAATTGATGTTAGCAGGTAAATGTGACTAAAATCACGTAATCTAAAATTAGTAAATACTTAACAATTTAATAATTAAGCCTCAACTTTATTTTTAACGATTTCTGCATAGGCCGCATCCCAAAGGTCTATCCTTTTTTGCAGCGCCCATTTTGCAGTCTCTTCTGCTTCCATCCAAAAGGCTTCATCTTTTTCACAAAGCTTCTCTGTCATAGACAGTGCTAAATGGCTATGGTGATCGCCATCTACTTCTATGTGGCGCTCCAGGTAATATTTAAAAATCGAAACCTGATCAGGCTGGGTACTGTTCAGATCATTCACCATGCTAAAAAACATGTTTGGAATTAAATCCTCCCGGCCAAAAGTGAAACTTGCTGCCTGTAAATGAGTTTTTCCACTGTTAATGGTTTCGAAAGTAGCATTAACAAAATTTCTGGCAGTTGCTGGTGCCTTGGCAATTTCGAAAGCTTCATTAAAGCTTTTCCCATTTTTTAGTTCCGCTAAAAAGATCTGGATGGGCTTTGTATTTGCGCTACATTGTTCCATCGCATCTAAATAGAGTTCAAAATGGCTTTTTATTTCTCCATCAGCATCCACATCCGATTCTTCGCCGGCAACAATTTCATTGATCAATTGCCGGGTAACGGGATCGCCTACCGGGAACCAGGGTAAACTGGTGCAGGTTAAATTAATCTGTAAGGCTTTAAGCAGAGACATAAAATCCCAAACCGCGAAAATATGGTGCTCCATAAAAATGCGGAGATCTTCCAGCTCATTAATGACCGAATAAACCTTATGGTTAATAATCTCTTGCCTAAGCGGCGCTATCTCTTTTTGGATTTTTATAATATTGGGATGCATACTAAAGTTTGGTATTTGGAGTGCTGAGGATAAATCTTATCACCCAATTAATTGTTCGCTTCTATTCTTTTTGCCGTAGTTATTTAAATTAATAACAACTCTCAAAAAGTCTGCAAATTTACGCCGTAAAATTAAGTTATACAACCTTTTATCCCAGGTAATTAATGGATAAAAATTTAGTCGATAATTTTCTAACTTAAAAAGATGCTAAGGCCTAATCTTCGGTATTGGTATAAAAGCAAAAACGTCCTGACTTTCGCCAGAACGTTTTGCTAATATTAAGGATATATTTTAATTATTATTTAGGCATTAAAACGGTATCTACTACGTGAATCACACCATTTTTTTGGTAAACGTCTGCAATTGTTACCGTACTCATTCCACCTTTTTCATCTTTTAGTACTAATTTTTTGCCTTCCATCCAAGCCCAAAGTTTACCACCTTCTACAGTTGTTAATTCTGCCTTGCCACCGCCAGCTTTAATGGCTTTTGCGATTGCTTTGCTATCCATTTTTCCTGCAACAACATGGTAAGTTAGAATTTTAGTCAGTGTTGCTTTGTTTTCTGGTTTAACCAGGTTATTTACTGTTCCAGCAGGAAGTTTATCGAAAGCTGCATTTGTTGGTGCAAAAACGGTAAACGGACCAGCGCCTTTTAAAGTTTCTACCAAACCTGCCGCTTTAACTGCTGCAACCAATGTAGTATGGTCTTTTGAATTTACAGCGTTATCTACAATATCTTTGGTTGCATACATGGCTGCACCGCCAACCATTGGGTTTTTCTGAGCATAAACTTGGGTTGTGAATGCCATGGTAATTACAGCAAATGCTGATAAGATTAAATTTTTCATTATTTCTAATTTTAAGTTTCTGTTATTTGATTCCATTTACGACGGCTTACAGATGCTTGGTTTTTAGAAATAAAAAAATATTATTTAATTTGCTGATTATTAGTGTTTTAATTTTATATTTTTTAGTTTTGAAAAGGTGCTGTTGTAGTTCTTTGGGAAGAGCAGCCCCCGCTTTTAGCTACTTTCGATGAAGAATCGAAACCGCTTCAATCGGGTTTATTTAACAAAGGTGTGTTCTTAACTTGACCGGCGATTTGACCAATCCATAGTGCTTTTGAAAATCGCTGGTAAACGCCAACCGCAAAACGCTCCACGCTAATTCACCTTTGCTGTCCTCACCTTTTTAGAAAAAATCTTTGGAAAAAAACGCTTCAATAATACTGCTCTGGTTTCTTTTCCGCCAATATAAACCTCTTCTTTTTTGCTGCTAACCGCTTGAAAAATTTGTTTAGCACACTCGGCAGGTGTCATGGCGTTTTCGTGTGCATCGCCCATTATATTCAGTGGGTTCCCATCTCCTGTAAGCGCATTGTAGGTTACACTTGTTTTGATAAAGCCTGGGCAGATTATCGTGATATCGATATTTTTGTTGTAGACTTCCGATCGGAGGGAATCGAAATAACCATGCAATGCATGTTTTGATGCCGCATAGGTAGAGCGGAATTTCGTGCCGAATTTCCCAACCAGACTGCTGATCACAACGATCTGGCCACTGCCATTGTTGATCATTGCTGGTAAAACCGCTTTACTAAGTACAACTGTACCCCAAAAATTGGTGTCCATAATTTGTTGTTCGGTTTTCAGGTTGGTTTCTAAGGCCAGGCTCCGCTGGCTTACACCTCCGCTATTGATCAATAAATCTATCTTGCCAAAAATACGGATGGCATCGGCAGCTTTATTTTCGAGTAAAGCCGTTTCACTTAAATCGAATGGTAAAACGTGGACATTAAAGGAATTCTGGCAGTTTCCTTTAACGCGGAACAATTCATCGCGGTTTCTTCCGGAAATAATCAGTTTGTTACCCGCTTTGAAATATTCATATACCAGGGCTTCGCCAATACCTGATGATGCGCCTGTGATCCAAACAATTTTTGACATATATTTTTTAATTATTGAGTGATTAAATTTTGACTGAGTGAATGTTGTTAATTCGCTAATTCAATCCTTCTCCATTTACTCATTCGTTTTCTACTACAAACAGTTCAGAAGCAATATGATCGGCAAATAATTTCCCATTCTGGCTTAAACAAATATGATCACCGTCAATCACCAGCCAGTCTTTATCCTCAAAATTTTTAAGGTTATGTTTGGTCTCTTCTAAAAAATATTTTCCGAAATCTGTATTTATTTTTTGTAAATCAGTTCCCCACATGGTTCTGAGCGAAGTCATGATGTATTCGTTAAATCTATCATTTAAACTTAGTTCTTCAACTACTTCGGGGAGTTTGTTATGGCCTAAAGTCTCCATGTATAAAGCATTATTCGCGGGGTTCATGTACCGGTTTTGGCCACTAAACCCGTGGGCAGATGGACCAATGCCAATATAATCTACACCTTTCCAATAATTGGTGTTATGTATGGCATAATGACCTGGTTTAGCAAAATTCGAAATTTCGTAATGTTCAAATCCGGCATTTACCAGGTTTTCCATTAAAATTACAAACTGCGCAGCACTTTGGTTATCGTTTACGGGTGTTTGTTTTTTATTTTTTATGGCATGGGCCAAAGCCGTTCTAGGCTCAACAGTTAAAGCATAGGCAGAAATATGCGGAACCTCAAGCTCAATTGCTTTTTGGATATTGTTTAACCATTTTTCGTCCGTAAGTAAAGGGTATCCGTAAATTAAATCCAGGGTTAAGTTTTCAAAACCTGCATCCTGACTCCGCCTAATACAATCTTCAGCCTCCCGGGCATGGTGCGCCCTGTTCATCCAGGTTAAGTCTTCGTCATAAAAAGATTGAATGCCCACGCTAAAACGGTTAACCGGTAATTGTTTCAGCTCTTTTAATTTCTGTGCAGTTAAATCATCAGGATTGGTTTCAATGGTAATCTCTGCACTGGCATTTACCGCAAAAGTTTTAGTAATGGTATCAAAAATCTTTTGCAAAGCAGATTCTGAAAGGATGGAAGGTGTACCCCCGCCAAAATAAATACTCCCAACTTGTCCGCTAATCCGGTCTTGTTTCATTTTTATTTCCTTACAAATCGCTTCCACCATTTCATCAGCATATTTTAAGGAAGTACTGAAATGAAAATCGCAATAGTGGCAAGCCTTTTTACAGAAGGGAATATGGATATAGATACCAGACATTGCTGCAAAGATAGTGAAGTTAAATTTTCTTTATTTCATGATTTATGATCTGTGACCCCATACTAAAGTAAAAAAAAGCTTTACTTTTGTTTTTAACAAGGTAGAAGATATCTTAATTCATTAAAACTGGCAGACAAAGGTGATTACAGTAAACTTCTTTCGTTCGCAAGGTCATGACAAATCTGAGTATTCATAAATCCATATATTTTCTTTAGGTAAACCTTGATTATTAGACTACTTTTGCAACCTTAAGTTTTGATTTACAGCATGCCGAAATTTATTTTCATTTTGTTCGCTTTTTTATGGTCTGCTAATTTTGTAGCAGCACAAGAAATTCCTGTTCAAAAAGATAGCTTGGACCAGAATCAATATCAATATCGAAGATATCGCCCCGATTCGGCAACGTTGGCCAAACAGCGTTATACTACAGATTCCTTAATTCATCATACCTGGGTATTGCCTGATAGTTTAATTAACAAAAGTGCCCTTTTAGATACTATTGAAAAAGAGTATCTTTCTCCGAAGCTGGATTTGTGGGCATGGCACAAGAAATACCATCATTTAAAGAAAAAAGCAAATCCCTACCAGCTGGGTACCAAAATCCCTAAGGGAAATGTAGGTTTACTGGGCTTTATTTTTGGTATGCTTATCATTTTTGCCATTTTAAAAAATGCTTTTTCCAAGCAGCTATCGGCAATCGTTCAGGCATTTTTCAGTAACAGGATTTTGAATAATATCAACAAAGAAGATAACCTGTTTAGTTCATGGCCATTTTTATTGCTTTTTGTGCAGTTTGGTTTCGTTTTTGGGATGTTCTTTTTTCTGGTAGCGCAGTGGAATGATATGTACCAAGCTAAAGACGGGTTTAAGTTTTTCTTTAGCATATCCATTACCATTATTGTTTTTTATGCATTAAAATTAATCATTTTGCGCTTTTTAGGTTACCTCTTCAATGTGCAGAAACCAATAGGCGAATATATTTCAATTTTGTACCTCAGTTACTTCAATGCATCATTACTGTTTATTCCTTTAGTGGTTGCTTTTGCCCTCTCTCCACTTAAATATGGTTCAGTTTATATTGTATTGGCGTTCTTGTTGTTAGGCGTCATTTTTACTTTTCAGCTTTTGCGGGCAGGCGTAACGATACTTTCTAACAATAAGTTTTCTAAAATGCATTTATTTTTGTACTTTTGCGCCCTCGAAATATGTCCCATCCTCATACTAATTAAGACGATAGGACTGTAGCAGGAAAAGGAAAAATGCAAGAAAAGAACGACTCTAGAATCCGTAAAGTAAAAAGTATTTTGGTTACTTTACCAAAACCTGAAACAGAAAAATCTCCTTACTACGATTTGGCCAAAAAACACAACTTAAAAGTTGATTTTAGGTCTTTTATTCATGTGGAAGGCGTACCAGCAAGAGACTTTAGAAAGGATAAGATTAACCTGGCCGATTTTACGGCTGTGATTTTTACCAGCCGAAATGCAGCAGATCATTTTTTTAGAATCTGCGAAGAAATGCGTTATGAAGTGCCGGCAGAATTAAAATATTTCTGTCTATCTGAAACCATTGCGTTGTATCTGCAGAAGTATATTCAGTATCGGAAGCGTAAGATCTTTTTTGGTAAACAAACTGCAGCCGATTTAGCTGAAGTGTTAAAGAAACACGCAAACGAGAAATTTTTATATCCTTGTTCTGATATGGCTACTGAAGATACCATGAAGTTTTTGGAGAAAAGTGGATATAATTTTACACCAGCGGTTTTATTTAGAACTGTAGTAAGTGATTTATCTGATTTAGCTGAAGTATTCTACGACGTTATCGCATTTTTTAGCCCGTCAAGTATTCAATCGTTATTCAAAAATTTCCCTGATTTTAAGCAGAATAATACCCGGATTGCTGCTTTTGGAACCAATACCAGCAAAGCCTGTACGGATATGGATCTGATCGTAGATATTGCTGCGCCAACTCCAGGCGTCCCATCAATGACGATGGCCATTGAAAATTATATCAAAATATCTAATAAATAACACCGCAAATAATTTATTATAAGGCAATACAATAAATGCGTAACTTTACTGTAATTAAGGGGGTTACGCATATTCTTGAAAAACTTTTTAGTGAGTTGAGATGTTATTAATCTAACTTTAATTGCCTTTAGGCAATGATTTAATGTAAAATATTTGCTTTTGTAGATAATTTCAGTGATTTTTGATAAAATTGCCCCTAATCGTGCTGTGCACAAATTTGAAAATATGAAGAAAATCTACCTTCTAGCTATTGTAGGTGTAACTCTAATGCTGGCAAGCTGTGGTCATGGTGGCCAAGGCGAGCTGGTTGGCGCTTATAACCGAAAATTTAAAAACGATAGAATCCCACTAGGAATGGTTTACATTCCGCCAGGTCATACACCACTGGGAGGATCGGATGAAGACATTACATTTTCTCAGAATGGGCCAAGTAGAATGACCACTATCAGTGCATTCTTCATGGATCAAACAGAAATTTCTAATGCAGAATACCGCCAGTTTACCAATTGGGTGCGCGATTCAATTGCGATTGTGATGATGGGCAACCCACAACAATTTATGGTTACCCCAAAAGGAAATGCCGCAGCTGCTCTTGGTGGAGAAAAATATATCGACTGGAAAAAGGTTGGTAAAAATGGCGTCAACATTTGGCGTAACAAAGGTAAGGGGGCATCAGCAGCTCAAGCGAGCCAATTAGATGGGATGTATTACTCTGGTTTAGATGCACTTCCAGGCAAGAAAGAATTAGACGTTCGTAAATTCGAATATTCATATGCTGAATTAAATATGGAGAAGGCTGCCATTGGGCATAAAGATCCAAATAGCAAACGCCAAGATTATATTGATCGCTTCACCATTGCTATTTATCCTGATACAATGGTCTGGAAAACAGATTATTCTTATTCACAGAACGATCCAATGGTGCGTGGTTATTATAATCACCCTTCATATGATGATTATCCGGTAGTTGGAGTAAGCTGGGAGCAGGCTAAGGCTTTTTCTCACTGGAGAACCAGACTATACGATGGTGTTGCAACAGCAAGAAAACTGCCTGCGGGGTCAAGATCAGACTATAGATTACCGGCTGAAACAGAATTTGAATATGCGGCAAGAGGCGGCAATACCAAAACGAAATATCCTTGGGGAGGGCCTTACATTAGGAATACAAAAGGATGTTTACAGGCTAACTTTAAACCCGGTCGTGGTGATTATTCGAGCGATGGCGGTATTTACACAGTAGGTGTCAGGTCTTATTTCCCCAACGATTACGGCTTGTATAATATGTCCGGAAACGTATCAGAATGGACCATCACCGCTTACAATAAAGGTGCTAGCCCGTTATTGCATGATCTGAACCCTAACTTTACTTATGATGCTGGCGCAGGCGACAGTAAATACAAAAAACGTAAAGTGGTTAAGGGAGGTTCCTGGAAAGATACAGGCTACTTCCTGCAAAATGCCGTAGCAACATATGAATATCAGGATACTCAAAGGTCATATATTGGTTTCAGGTGTGTTTCATCATACCCTGGTACCGATTTAAGACGTTAAACCAAACAAACTAAAAACTAAAGAAAAACATCAAATTTTATGGCAGCAAAAAAACAACCAGGCTGGTTACACGTAGCGATTTCATGGGGAGCAAGTATTGTAATTATCGGAGCATTATTTAAAATTCTACATATTGGTGGAATATTAGGTAATTATATGATTGGTCTTGGTCTTGGCGTAGAGGCATTTTTATTCTTTTTAACGGGATTTTTTCCACCAGAACCAGAACCAGCATGGGAAAGGGTTTATCCTGAATTAAAAGCAGATTTTAAAGGAGATTTACCAACGGCGTCTGCCAGACCTGTGGCTGCAGTAGCTTCGTCATCTAATACAGCTGCTTTGGATAAAATGTTATCTGATGCTAAAATTGGTCCAGAGTTGATCGAGAGTTTAGGTACTGGTTTACGTACGTTTGGTGATAAGGTGGCTGCAATTTCGAATGTTGCGGATGCATCTACTGCAACAAATGAATTAACAGGTAAGATTAAAACCGCATCAGCTGGTTTTGATAATCTGAGCGCATCTTTTGAAAAAGCAACGGCTAATTTAAAAGCAATGGGCGAAAGCAATGTAGATTCTCAGGCATACCACGAACAGGTTAATAATTTAGCTAAGAACTTATCGGCTTTAAATGCGGTTTATGAATTGGAATTACAGGATTCTAGTGCGCATCTAAAATCGATGAATAAATTCTATTCGAACTTATCGTTAACCATGCAAAACTTTAATGAATCGATGGAAGATTCGAAACAGTTTAAAGAAGAGGTGAACAAACTGGCTAAAAACCTATCATCGCTAAATGCAATTTATGGCAATATGTTATCGGCTATGAATAGCCCACGTGTATAATTTGTTTAGTTTTTAATTTTTAAAGAAAAGCTACATCAAACATGGCAGGCGGAAAAGAAACAACAAGGCAGCGGATGATCAATATCATGTATTTGGTATTGTTGGCCATGCTCGCCTTAAACGTATCAGATACTATTTTAGATGCATTCAAAAATATCAACGATAGTTTGGATACTTCTAAAAACAATGTAAATACAAGCATTAATCAGTTGTTTTCTGCCTTCGAAAATTCGAAGTTGAAAGAAGAGCCGGCACGTGCTCAGCCTATTTATGATAAGGCTAAACAAGCGCAAAAGGCGGCTGATGATTTAAATAATTACATTGAAAGTCTTAAAAAAGAATTTACTCAGGCAGGTGACGGGATCGACCCTGAAACGGAAGATCTGGTAAATAGATCTAATCAGGATATTGCACAGAATATCATGATTAACCAAAAAAAAGCAGATGAGTTAAAGAAGAGAATTAATGCAACCAGAGAGAAATTAATTTCTTTATTAGATCCTGCAGATCGGGCGAATGTTTCTTTCTCTCTTGAAGCTAAAGATCCGGCAAGAAAAAGAAAAGGGAATTGGCAAGAAACTTACTTTGGTGAGGGAACACCACTAACGGCTGCTATGACCATTTTAACGAAACTACAAACAGATACTAAAAATGCTGAGGCAGAAGTAGTGAAGAAACTGTTCGGAAATATGGATAAAGCACAGGTTAATTTAGATCAGTTTGCAGCAGTTGCCGTAGCACCTACTTCTTATGTGATCCAAGGTCAGCCTTATACCGCTGAAGTGTTTTTAACAGCCAGCGATTCGCGATCAACTCCTGATATTACGGTTAACGGAAATAAATTATCTGTTAAAGATGGTAAGGGAACTTATACTGGTGGTACAGGTAGTGTTGGTCAGTTTACCTGGGTGGGTACGGTACGTGTTCGCCAAACTGATGGACAGGTAAAAGAATACAAAACTCAACCACAAACCTATCAGGTAGCAAAACCGTCGGCATCTGTTTCTTCAACGAAACTGAATGTAATTTATGCTGGTATTGCCAATCCGTTTACCGTTTCGGCAGCAGGCTTTCCATTAGAAAGCGTACGTGCTTCCATTTCAGGCGGTTCAATGTCTGGTAGTAACGGGAATTATAATGTAAATGTTCCGGGCAGCATGGTCGGTCAGGAAGTATCTATCAATGTTTCAGCAAACAATGCGGGTAAAACTGTTAGCTTAGGCTCACAAAAATTCAGGGTGAAAGCCATTCCGGCGCCAGTTGCCAAGGTTGGCGGACGTGCAGGAGGTGATATTGCTTCGGTACAGTTAAAGAGCGAAAGCGAGATTGAAGCAGATCTGGATGATTTTCCTTTCGATGTTAAGTTTAAAATACAACGTTATAAATTAACGATTATTAAACCACGATCTGATGCTGTTACCATTGCTGGTAGTGGTGGAAGTTTTGCTGGTGCAGTTAAAGGTGCGATGAATTCAGTTACTCCCGGAACAAGGGTGTTTTTTGAAGATATTGTTTCTGTAGGTCCAGATGGTCGTCAAAGAATTTTGCCTTCATTAGCGTTCAGTGTAAAATAAAAGAAGATGAAAAGGATTTTAAGTATTGCTATTTTAGTTTTGTTAACCGCGTTTGCTTTTGCACAAAAAAAGCCAACTAGGTTAGCACCGAAGAAAGCTGCACCAGTAGCTGCTGCTTCTGCAGTAGATACGGTTAAAGCTCCTGTTAAAACAGCTAAAAAGAAACTAAAGGTACCGCCTAAAGATGGTTTCTATGCCCGTAAGGACATTGACAGTACTGAAATGGTTCCTTTGGCTGATGTGAGGGAGGAAGATGTTTTTTATGCAAAACGGATCTGGAGAGAAATTGATTTAAGGGATACCGTAAACTCACCTTTGAGATCTCCTAAATCGAGATTGATCGATGTATTGATCGGCGCAATTAAAAAAGACGAACTAACAGCATACTCGCCAATTGATAGTGCCTTAAACGAAGATGATGCTTTCCTTAATCCAATGTCTGCAGATTCTGCAGCTAAATCAGCTTTAGGAACAGCAGAGGTTTCGAACAATAAAACCGGAACCGTTACTACGGTTGTTAATGATTTTAATCCGGAATTGTTCTTAAAGTTCAGAATAAAAGAGGATTGGATTTTCGATACCAAACGTTCTATTTTTGAACCACGTATTGTAGGCATTGCGCCGTTAAAGTACAATGAGGTTTCTAAACAATGGCAGCCTGTATTTTGGGTGTACTATCCTGAAGCGAGGGAAATTTTGACCAAGAAACGTTTGATCAATACCAATAATGATGCTTCATCATTAAGCTTCGATGATTTCTTTATTCGCCGCTTGTTTAGCAGTTATATTGTTAAAGAATCGAATCCTGGTGATAATAAGATCAGAGATATTATTTCAAACCCTAAAGAGCGGTTATACGAATCAGAAAGGATTAAAAAATCCGTTCTTGATTACGAGCAAGGTCTTTGGGAATACTAACCTCATAAAAAGGCTCCGATGAAAATCGGAGCCTTTTTTGTTTGCGGAGAATTCTTTTCTCCTCACAGTCATTTCGAGCGAAGTCGAGAACCACGAAGTGCTCAGCGAAGCTAAATCTATCTCGAGATAGATCTCTCCATTCCACTGCGTTTCAGTCGAGATGACGACCCTTTTTAGAAATCGTCATCCTGCGTGTAACGAAGGCTCTTTTAGCAAATTTATTAAAAGATTCTTCACTGCGTTCAGAATGAAATATTAGCATAATGCAAAAAAGCGGTAATCCAAACCTATGGATTACCGCTTTAATTTAACTGAATAGCCTATTATTGGTTATCAGTAGCAGCCTCTAATACATTTTGAATTGTTGTAGATACATTAGATAGAAGATCATATCCTGTGGCAGATTCAATTGAATTAACCGTTGTACGGAATGTTCTCCAGTTGGTATTTAAGCCATTTGTATTTGGCATGTTTACTGCAATTACCCTTGTAGAAGATGTAATCCTGCTTAAATCGTTATTTCCGTTTGGCAATACCACAATAACTTTCCATGTATTTGAGGGTACGTTAACACGTCCGTTATCAATGGTATATGTAGTGCCACCGTTGCTTCCTGTACCACCAGAACCATAAGAACCACAAACGATATAAACTTCATTACCTGCTGTAACCAATGAGCGTGTGTAGTTTTCAAGATCGGCCCAAGGACCCTGGTTGTTGTTAGGTGCCTGAGGCATCATATTGCTCATTAAGAATGTGGAGGAGTTTGACGTTACAGAAGCAGTCCGATCAGCTGATGGGCAGTTATGACCACGATCGAAACCTGAACCGGAATAGCTGCTGTTCGATACCTGGTACCAGCCTGAAGGTAAAGTATTATCAGCTCTGAAATCATTTTGACGTGAATTTGAACCTAAATCAGACGATCCAATATGCCAGCTTACCCAGTTTGGTGTAGCCCTGCTTCTACTGTAAGAACTTGTATAATAAGTGTGGTCCATCAGGTAATTTTCAGGAGAAGATGTGCTTGCAACCGCATTACTTGGATTACCCAGTAATAGGTTACTATCATCTCCGGATGTGGTTGGTGGAGGAGTGGTTCCACCGTCACCAGTTGAAATACTAAAATCGTCGATATTGATACGCGCAGTACCTCCTGTGATTTTACGGATCTGGAAGCGAACATTTCCAGAAATGGATACATTAAATGTTGCAGTTGTTAAAGTTGTTGAGCTGGTGGTAATGGTGCTACCGGTTTGTTGCCAGCTCGAACCGCTATCGGTAGAGTACCACAGTTGCCACGTACTATTAGCATCGCTACCATATTTGGCGTGTGCAACGGTTACTACATCGGCTCCGTTTACATTGAAATTCATGCTCAGTGTGCCTGTGTTACGGATACGTACGGATTGACTGCCATTTTTAGCATCTCCAGCTAGATTTCCAATCAACGCATCGTCAAGGCTCCAGCTTCCGCTGCTTAAAGTTACAGACCCAACTGTGTAACTGCCTTTGGTACCCGATTCGAATGTTTCGGGGAAACCCGCAACTACTGCTTGGGTACCGGCCGTAGATGCCTTACTATTTAACTTTTGCTCAAATGGCATGTTGTCTGGCTGAGTGGGGTTGTCTTTTTTACAGGCAGCCAGGCCAAGACATAAAACGGCCATTAAGCTTAATTTTTTTAATGCTTTCATTGTTTTAGGATTATTTTAATGGATGTAAGGAATTTTTAGGTTTCGATAGCAAAAGTTTCGATCACGATACAAGTGCCATCTGTTAAATAGCCAGCAATAAGTACAGGAATCCGGCTAGCGCCTTCTACTCTGACTACTGTGATATTGGATAGGTTTTGCTTTAAAAAGGTATAGAAATCGGCTATTTTGCCCGCATTTTCGACCATTGGCGCATCGGCTTGATCAACATTTGATATTAGACTATCAAAAAAGTCGGCCTGATCAATTTGTTTTAGATTGGAAGGATCAGCATTATATTTGATGGCAATTTCTTTCAAAAGTTCTGAAGATGTAATTTTCCCCCAATCTGCTGCTTTAAAAGGGCTTTCAGATTCGGTAAAATACCATACACCCAACAAAAGTTTGGTTATGGTTGCCACGATGTTGTTATTCATGTAAATAGGGATGTTTTTACGAGTATTAACGGCCCTAAAATAGAGAAAAAGGATTTGAATATTGTGCAATCTAGATTAACAAAGTGTTAACATTTTTACGGATGTATCTGTAATTATTTTCATAACAGATTTACGCTTCTTTAAAATGTGAAAGCAAGGTAACTACTTGTTTTTTATTGAGTACTGCTGAAAGTTCTTTTTCTGTAGCTTCTTTGATCTTTTTAACCGATTTAAAATGCGTTAACAATTTATCTGCAGTTGTTTTGCCAATACCTTCAATCTGTTCAAGCTCGGTTTTAAGTGTGCCCTGGTCGCGTTTCTTGCGGTGAAAAGTAATACCGAAGCGGTGGGCCTCATCACGCAATTGCTGGATCACCTTTAAGGTTTCTGATTTCTTATCTAAGTATAGTGGAAAGGAATCGCCGGGATAGAACAATTCTTCCAATCGCTTGGCTATACCAATTACGGTTACCTTATTCTCTATCCCTAATAGCTTTAAACTCTTCATCGCTGATGAAAGCTGCCCTTTACCACCATCAATAATGATGAGCTGGGGCAAAGTCTGGTTTTCATCTAACATTCTTCTGTAACGACGGAAAACAGCTTCTTCCATGGTCGCAAAATCATTGGGACCTTCAACCGTTTTCACATTAAAATGACGGTAGTCTTTTTTCGAAGGTTTGGCATCTTTAAATACCACAATTGCCGAAACCGGATATTTTCCCTGAAAGTTAGAATTATCAAAACATTCGATGTGCTTTGGAAGCTGCGTTAAACGCAGATCTTTTTGCATGGTGGTTAAAATCCGATCGGTACGTAAATCAGGATTCAGCTTTTCATATTGGTTAAGCTTCTCTTTTTTAAAGAAGAGTACATTCTTTTGCGAGAGTTCTAAAAGTTTCTTCTTTTCGCCCAGTTTAGGAACCGTAAACTTTAAACTTTCATCTTCCAATGAGGGTTCAAAAGGAACAATAATTTCTTTCGAGGTACTGTTAAATTTAGTTCTGAACTCTAGCATCGCCAGGGTTAAAATCTCATCATCACTTTCATCCAATTGTTTTTTAACCTCAATGGTCTGCGTTTGGATAATTGTGCCGTTCATTACCTTCAGATAGTTCACAAAAGCATAACGTTCGTCTGATGCAATGCTCACCACATCCACATTGGTAATGGCACTGTTTACCACTGTAGATTTGCTCTGGTATTTTTCCAGTACTTCTAATCTCCTGGCGTATTGATGCGCGAGTTCGAAGTTCAGGTTTTCTGATGCCGACTTAATAATCCCTTTAACATCGCGGATGACGTTTCCGATTTTACCATTCAGAATTTCCTTGATCTCCCCAATATTTTTATCATAATCCGCTTCAGTCTGGTAGTTTTGGCAAGGTCCTTTACAGTTGCCAATCTGATATTCGAGGCAGACTTTAAATTTGCCTTCATCTATATTTTTCTCTGTTAGGGGTAAACTACAGGTTCGTAAAGGATAGGTTTCTTTAATCAGATCCAGAATGGTATGCATCATACCTATGGAGCCATAGGGGCCGAAATAGGTTGAGCCATCCTTTATTACTTTACGTGTCCAGTAAATGCGCGGGAAATTTTCATTTTTTACGATAATCCATGGGTAGGTTTTATCGTCCTTTAGGTTGATATTGAATTTAGGCTGATGCTTTTTGATCAGGCTGTTCTCCAGTAACCAGGCATCAATCTCCGTATCAACAATGGTGAAAGTGATTTTCCTGATCTTGGATACCAATACCCTCGTTTTGCCATTAAACTGGTTTCTATCGCTGTTAAAATACGAACCTACACGGTTGCGCAGGTCTTTCGCTTTACCAATGTACATGAGCTTTCCATCGGCATCCCAATACTGGTATACGCCGGGTTTATGTGGAATTGCGGTTAATGCTGTTTTATGGTCGAAACTGCTCATGATTACAAAAATAGGATTCGGAAGCGGAAATTTTGATTAAATAATCCGATTTAGTACATGTGTGATTTGGGCGTGCCCTAAGCTGCGCAAAGGGTCAGGCTATTCGTTACAATCTTTTGCTGCGTCCGCTATGCTCAACTTAGCAGCAAAAGGATTTCCACTGCTATCCTTCACGCAGGAGTTGATGGCTAAAATCCCAACTTCTCGTCCAGTTCACTCGTACCTTCTTCCTGCTGCTGATACTGGTTACAATCAAAAGTAATGGAAACACCTGATTTTGGTGCTTCGAAATCGGCATGACTGATCTTTAACGCTGGATTGGCATAAACTCTTTTTATAAATCCTGCAAAAATTGGTAAAGCTGTATTTGCACCTTCACCCTGATTAGTGCTGATAAAGTGGAAAGCCCTGTCTTCACAGCCTGTCCAGATACCCGTTACCAGTTGGGGCGTTATGGCCATAAACCAACCATCAGAGTTATTTTGGGTTGTACCCGTTTTCGCCCCGATTGGTGCATTAACTTTGTATTTATAATTTAATCTCGATCCGGTTCCGTTAGTTACCACACCTTTAAGCATCCGTGTCATTACATAAGCCACTTCCTCACTCATAATTGGTTTTGGTATTTCCTTTTGAGAAAACAATACCACCCCATTTTTATCTTCAATCCTCAATAAATAAATGGGTTTGGTATAAGTTCCTTTATTGGCAAAAGCGCCGTAAGCACCTACCATATTATAAACCGAAGAATCGAAAGTGCCGAGGCAAATAGATGGAAATGCCGGAACATTTGGGATACCCATTTTTGTGGCCAGCGTAGACACGGCGACAGGACCAACCTGTTTCATTAAATAAGCCGTCACAAAGTTTTGCGAGTAAGCCAACGCTTTTTGTAAGGTGATACTGCCAGGTAATGGTTTGCCTGAGTTTCTTGGTGTCCATGGTTCACCATAACCCTCAATCGTTACCGGAACGTTTGGTACAGTATAACAAGGCGAATAACCATTTTCAATGGCTACTGCATAGGTAAATGGTTTTGCTGTTGAACCTACCTGGCGGGTTCCCATTTTAACCTGATCATATTTAAAGTGTTCATAATTAATTCCGCCAACCCATGCTTTAACATGCCCGTTAGTCGGGTCCATGGTCATCATGGCATTGCGCAAAAGCATTTTGTAATAACGTACAGAGTCGATCGGTTTCATTACTGTATCGATATTACCTTTCCAGGTAAAAATGGTCATTTCTGTTTTGGTGTTGAAATCAGCCTTAATTTCATCATCAGATTTACCTTCCAGTTTTAAAGATTTATAACGGTCAGATCGTTTAATTCCCTGCTCAATCTGTAAAGTTTTATCCTTAAAGGGGTTTCTGCCCTTCCAACTCGCAATAAACTGCGCCTGTAACACTTTCATGTATTCTTTTTGCGCTTCCTCGGCATACACCTGCATATCATAATTCAACGTGGTATAAATCTTCAAACCATCACGGTCCAAATCGTATGGTGTACCATCAGGCTTGGTAATGGATTGCTCCTGGAAAATGTTTTTGATATCATTTTTCAGTACGGAACGGAAGTATGGTGCAATACCGTCATTAACGGTTGCAGCATTGAAATGCAGATTTAAAGGTTTATCTTTTTGTTCATCAAATTCCGACTGGGCTAAGAGATCTGCTTTAACCATTAAGGCCATGACAGTATTTCTGCGGTCTCTGGAGCGCTCAGGATGGCGGGTTGGCGAATACATGGTAATGCCTTTTTGCATACCTACCAAGGTTGCTGCCTGTGTTAGAGTTAACTTATCCGGCGTGGTATTGAAATAAACCCTTGCTGCCGATTTGATACCATAAGCTTGATTGCCAAAATCAACCGTATTTAAATACATGGTAATTATTTCTTCTTTGGTGTAGTTGCGTTCCAGTTTAACGGCAACAATCCACTCCTTAAATTTGGTTAATACCAACGAGAAGAAATTAAGGTTCGATTCGCGAGGGAAAAGATTTTTGGCCAATTGTTGGGTAATGGTGCTGGCCCCCTGTTTTTTACCGATCAAATTATAACCGATGATAGAGAATGTACGTTTAAAATCGATACCTGAATGCTCTTTAAAACGGGTATCTTCTGTCGCAATTAACCCATTAATTACATTTTCAGAAATATCCTTATAAGTAACGTTCGATCTGTTTTGAACAAAATAGGTACCTAAAGGGCGGCCATCTTCGGCAATAATTTCTGATGCCTGGTTGCTTTTAGGGTGCTCAATGTCCCTGAAAGAAGGTAGGGCCCCAAATAGCCCAAATCCAATCATGGAGATGAAAATAGCGAATAGGGCAATTCCACCAATCAATAATTTCCAGATGAGTAAACTGTATCTTCTTGTATCCTGTGGAGAAAGGGATTTGTTCATTTTGTGTTGTTATTTTCCAAAAACACCGGGATAGGTGATTTTGGATGCAAATTTATTAATTTTTTATAGAATCAAATTTAAGCTTTGAACTTTGGCAATTATACGATCTAAAATATCGAAGGGAATAAAAGCTTTTAACTTTAGTCTTCGCTTATTTATAATTGTCTTTTAAAAACTCCAGGTATTCATTAATCCGTGTCCTGTCTGTTAATTTTTCAAAATTTTCTTTACTGATGATAAAACCTTTATACAGGTTGGCCGGAACTTTCATAATGTTCTTTAACTGACCAACAATGCTCGATTCGTAAAGTTTGGCATCCTCTAGATCGATAAAACTCGTAATGTAAATTAACTGGTCATTATCCAATTCTACCAATTTATGTTCCAAATCGTTGTCGGGGTAATTTCCACGGTTAAACTGGCCTATCCCAAAACGCGATGAACTTAGGGTTAAAGTGGCATCAGCTACGTCGATCACATAATAATACTCTTCTGATTTTGCCGTACTGAAAACACTAACAGGTTTGGTTGGATCAACCGGTTTAACTTCAACAGGTTTTTCTACCGGAATTGGTTCAGCTTTTTTTGCTACAGGATTTTCAACTACCAGTGGTTTTGTTGGTACGGCAACTGTTGCGGCCTGACTTACAAAACGAGGCGCGTTTGCATCAAAATCGATCAGTGCAACCGGACGTTGTTTAAATTCGTCAAGATTGGCCTCAATATACTTTAAGTGATCGCGTACCAGAGGTGTAATAATTTTATCGTTAGGATAGCGATTGGTAATCAGGTTAAATTCGGTAAGTAGCTGATCAAGCTTTGCAGTACGGCCAACAGCAATGGCTTTTAGGTAAGCATATTGCGGCGCAAGATCATTTTCAGGGAAAGCTGTAATATTATCATCAGCCTGTTTTACCACATTGGCATAATCTTTTTTTGCATAGGCATCAAAAGTTGCATTGTAATTGTTGATGGCTATATTTTCCAACTGCGTTTGCTTGGCCGAATACGATGGATCTAAAATATTTTTTGCAAAATTAGATTCAGGGAATTTGCTGAGCACCAATTGTTTATACTGCTCAGATTTTACTTCATCAACACCTTTATAATTGAGGTATAAACTGTAATAAATGGCAACCAGGTGGTTGTTATCCGGATATCTTTTAATCAGTTCCAGGTATATTTTATTTGCTTCGGCCTTATCATTCAGTTCTTGTTGGTAAAAACTGGCAATTTCAAAATAAGCATCAATAATTTTCTGATCGGATGCTGCCAATAGTGCAGGTGTACTTGGTAAAGCATCCAAAAACTGTTTTTCCAGCGATGTCTGATCTGCAACTGCTGGGTTGTTTTGGCCAGTTGCAGGTATAATTTCTGTAGCTACTTTTCCTCCGGCTAAAACCTGGTTGGTTTCCTGTGCAGATGAGCGAATACTCTGGCGCCAGTTATCTTCCAACTGTCTCGTTCCCCATCGTTTCTTAAAGTCACCAAAGCCATTGCTGATTGCTGCATTATTATTAAAATAAAAGGTGTTTCCTGCACTATTGTTTGGTGTATTTAAACTTATGTTCGGAAAATCAGGATCGTTTAAAAATTGATTGTTGATTACGCCGCCTGTATTGCTCACTACAACCCTTGGTGTTAAATATGCTTTAACTTTGGCCTCACGTTCAGCAGCCGGAAGTTTGGCAAAGGCCTGGGCAGTATCTTCTTTGGAGATAATGGTATACCTGTCGGTTAAATATTGCAGGTTATCTGCTTTTTTAACAATGTTGTCGTAATCAGGAAAGTTTTTGGGCAAAATCATCACGGTACTATCGTAGTACAGTTTTGCTTTAATGTAGTTGTTAAACTCTTTAAAGTTTAAATCGGCAATTCTTAAATATGATAGCGCCTTTTGCGTTTGGTTTCTGGTGCTTTTTAAAACCGATTTATGGTAGTTCTCTTCTGCCTTTACAAAGTTTCCCTCCGTAGAGAAAAGCTCTCCTACCTGGTAATAAATCTGATCGGTGTAGTCAGTATTCTTATCATCTTTTAATAAAGCTAAAAGTTGTTGTTCCTTGTTAAGTTTTTCTCCATTTAGTAGTGCTCTCAGCTTAATCCGGTTTAAATTGGCATGAAAATACATTTCGAAAGGTGCATTGCTTTTTTCAACTTTGGTGAAATTGACATAAGCATCCTGGATGTTTTTCTCCTTTTCCTGTAATTGTGCCAATATAAAGCGCCAACGGATGCGCAACTGTTTTTCTGCAGGCAATGCAATGGCTGATTCTAAAAATAAGATGGCTTCTTTATTGCGTTTCTGATAAATGCGCATCTGGGCAGCTGTAGCCAGGGGTTCGGCGAGGTCCTTTTTTAACTGATCGGAAGCGCGCAGCATGGTATCGATAATTTTATCGGCCAGTACCATATTATTGAGTTCCATTTGGCTACGTGCTTTCCAGTTCATGGCCATAATAAAGGTCTTCAAGTCGCTGTTGTAGGTTTTTGCCGTGTAATCAAAGTATTCTGATGCAATAAAATAATTGCCTTTAAGGTAATTCGCCTTGCCCAAAAGCATGTAGGCATCATCAATATAGTTGCTGAAACTTTTATCGTTGATAATGGTTTGTCCTTTGGTAATCACCTCATCAAGCTGTTTATTGGCTGCGCCCGGTGTAAGTACCAGATTGATCTGTGGCTCAGGATCGAGATAAACAGGTAAAGTCTTTTCGTAATTATCGCTATAGCTTTGTAACAGATTTTCATTGTACTCGCTTAGTAAAACATTGGCATTATAGATATAGTTGTATTTTGCCGTTAAGTTTTGAAACCTACGATCTACTGCGGTATCTTTATTTGCGACACAGCCATAAATAAAAATACTGATGAGGATGAAAAAGGGATTTAAGTTTTTGTTAGCGTAATTTTTCAAGTATGATAAATCTCTTTAGGTGGATGTACAATAAACAATATATGTAGAAAAATATTTTATTTGGCAACAAATTTTAATTATTCAAAGTTAATTTAATTATTGCATTAAAAAATGGAAAATCCGAAAGAAGAAGATACAAAGAAAAAGATAAATGCAGCAGCAAAATATTTTGCTATTGGTTTCCAGATGATCGCTACCATAGGCCTGCTTACTTTTGTAGGTTATAAAATTGATGAGCACCGAAACAGTAAAACCAATTTAATTACAGCAGCTTTTGCTTTGGCAGGAGTGGGGATTGCGCTTTATCAGGCGATCAGGCAGGCTACCAGGAGTTAGTTATCAGTTGGCAATTTTCAGTTGGCAGTTTTCGGTTAACCCAACTAACAACATAACGATTTTTCAATTACCGATTAACCAGTTCAAACGGTTAACCAATGCCAGCCTTCATAATATTTCTCATCTGTAGTACTTACTTGATACTAAAAACCTTATCTTTGCAAAAAGTTTTATCTGCTAAGAAATTATACATTGACTCTAGCCAAATTTACAAGTATCTATTTGATTTTCGTAGGCCTATTGATAGGTATTATTGCCGTTTTACCTTTAGTATTTCCTGATAAGCAGCTTTTGGTGAGCAATTTTTGGGTGATGTTTGGCTTTTTGGCTGGTATCACTTATATCGCTTACATGCTGGTTGATATCGGTGTAAAACGTGATCCTGAAGTAGGTGTAATGGCTATTATGGGATCAATTGCGGTGAAGATGATTTTTTGTATGGCTTTTGTGTTGATTTACAGTATAAAAGCAAAGGGAATTGGGCTTGTATTTCTGCTTAATTTTTTTTCTTTATATTTATTGTTTACGGTCTTTGAAGTTTACTGTTTGTTACGTAACTTGCGCCACCAAAATTTAAAGTAAAAAACTGCCAATAAATGGATTGTAACCGAGTTTTTGTGTCTAAAGTTAAAAGGCTAACTGTTGTTTTTACGCTTTTAATCGCGTTTTTATCTATCAAAATTGATACTTTCGCTCAAGTTGATAGCGCTGTTGTACCTGTTGATAGTGCTGTTGCGGAATCTGCTCATGCTGTTTCTGGTGAGCACGGTGCAGAGGCCAATCATGGTAAGGAAAAATTCGAGCCTACCAAAGTAATTATGGAACACATTGCCGATTCGCACATGTGGCATCTTTGGGGGCATACTTCATTACCTCTTCCGGTAATTTTATATACGCCTAATGGTTTAGAGATTTTCTCATCTGCTAATTTTCACCACGGCGAACACGATTATAACGGTAAATACAATAACTATCGTTTAGAAGAAGATCATATTAAGGTGGTTGCTGCTGATGGTAAAGTGGATGAAGAAGCGAGTAAATCTGTTTTAGATTTCTCGATCACTAAAAACGTTGCAGCAATGTTTGTGGCCATTTTGGTAATCCTTATCGTATTTATTTCGGTAGCATCATCATATAAAAAACGCGTTGGTAAATCACCAAAAGGTTTGCAATCTTTTATTGAGCCTATAGTGATTTTTGTTAGAGATGACATTGCTAAGCCAAACATCGGTCATAAATATGCGAAGTTTATGCCGTATTTGTTAACTACATTCTTCTTTCTTCTTTTTAATAACTTATTAGGTTTGGTGCCAATTTTTCCTGGCAGTGCGAACGTTACAGGTAATATTGCTTTAACTTTTGTAATGGCCTTAGGTACTTTAATTGTCGTTAACATCAATGGTAACAAATATTATTGGAAGCACATATTTTTACCGGATGTTCCATTTTGGTTATGGCCTTTAATGGTTGTAGTTGAGGTTGTAGGGGTTATTTCAAAGCCGTTTGCTTTAATGGTGCGTTTGTTCGCGAACATGACTGCTGGACACATTATCGTATTAAGTTTAATTTCCTTAATCTTTATTTTCGAAACATTGGCTATTGCACCTGTTTCGGTAGCATTCGTAATATTTATGGATGTACTGGAGTTGTTGGTAGCATTTTTACAAGCCTTTATTTTTACATTATTAACTGCCTTGTTTATTGGTATGGCAGTAGAAGAACATCATTAATAGAAAACTATTTTTTACAATTAATATAAATTAAATTAGTTATGGTAGGTTCAATCGCGGCAATTGGTGCCGGTTTAGCAGTAATCGGTGCAGGTATCGGTATCGGTCAAGTAGGTGGTAAAGCAATGGAAGGTATTGCTCGTCAACCAGAAGCTGCATCAAAAATTCAGACTGCAATGATTATCGCTGCTGCCCTTATTGAGGGTGTTGCTTTATTCGGTGTGGTAGTTGCATTATTAGGCTTAAACGGTTAATAATCACTGGAAAAAATTAGATAGAGTATTTAACGATTGGTTAATACTCTATCTTAATTAACAAGATTAAGATTAAAAAAAATAGATAAAATGGATTTAGTAACCCCAAGCATAGGATTGGTTTTTTGGACATCATTAGCATTCATCTGCTTATTGATCCTACTTAGAAAATTTGCATGGAAACCTATTTTAGGTGCAATTCACGAACGTGAGCAAAGCATTGATGAAGCTTTAAATAAAGCTGAATTGGCTAAACAGGAAATGGCTCGTTTAACCAGTCAGAACCAGGATTTAATGCAACAGGCTCGTGCTGAACGTGACGAAATTTTGAAGGAAGCTAAAACCTTGAAAGATGGTATCTTAAACGAAGCTAAAAAACAAGCTCAGGCTGAAGGTACTAAATTGATCGAGAAAGCTAAAATCGAGATCGAAAACCAAAAGAAAGCAGCTTTAGCTGAAGTTAAAGACCAGGTTTCTTCTTTATCATTAGAAATTGCAGAACGTGTTTTACGTACCCAATTAGATGATAAAACCAAACAGGAAGCTTTAGTAGCTAACTTGTTAAAAGACGTTGAATTAAACTAAGCGTATTGCGTAAAGCGGTAAGCGTGCCAAACGCCAAACGCTAAGCGCCAACCCAAAAGATATGTCAGAAATTAAAGTTGCAGGCAGATATGCCAAATCATTAATAGACTTAGCCGTTGAAAACAACGACTTAGAAGCTTCTTATAATGATATGGTTTTGTTTGAGAAAGTTGTTGAAGAAACCCCTGAACTAGAAGCAATATTAAAAAACCCGATTGTACCTTTAGATAAGAAAACTGGTATTTTAAACGGGATCTTTGCTGATAAAGTGGGTAAATTAACCATTACTTTTTTCAAAACCGTTGTAAATAAAGGGCGTTCAGCTATATTATTTGCCACTGCAAAACAATTTATACAGCAATACAATCTTCTTAAAGGTATTGTCACTGCCGATTTAACTACAGCAAGCGCATTAAGCCCTGAAGCCAAAGAGCAGATTATAGCAATTGTAAAAAAAGAATTAGGCGCCAACCAGGTGATTGTTAACGAAAAAATTAATGAGAAGCTAATTGGTGGTTTTATATTAAAAGTTGGTGATAAGCAATTTGATGCAAGTATTGCCAGCAGTTTAAGTAAACTTAAAAAAGAATTTGCGCAGTAAGCGCGAGGCGATAAGCGTATAGCGTAAAACGCCATGCGCCAAACGCCAAACAAAAATATTGCGATAAGCGGATGGCGAATAAATGCCAGGCGCCATGCGCTAAGCACTAAACATTTACAAAAAGATATAAAGTAAAATTATGGTAGAGGTAAGACCAGACGAAGTATCGGCAATTATCAGACAGCAATTGGCGGGCTTCAAATCAGAAACCGAACTGGAAGAAGTTGGTACCGTGTTGCAAGTGGGCGACGGTATTGCCCGTGTTTACGGTTTAACTAAAGTTCAATCGGGAGAGTTAGTTGAATTTGCAAACGGCTTACAAGGTATTGTATTAAACCTTGAAGAAGATAACGTTGGTGTAGTACTTTTGGGTGCTTCAGACGAGATCAAAGAAGGTGATACCATTAAACGTACCAAAAAAATTGCCTCTATTAAAGTTGGTGAAGGTATGCTTGGCCGCGTAGTGAACACTTTAGGTGAACCTTTAGATGGTAAAGGTCCGATCTTGGGTGAAACTTACGAAATGCCTTTAGAGCGTAAAGCACCAGGCGTAATTTACCGTCAGCCGGTAAATGAGCCTTTACAAACTGGTATTAAAGCAATCGATGCAATGATTCCGATCGGTCGTGGTCAACGTGAGTTGGTTATTGGTGACCGTCAGATTGGTAAAACTGCTGTTTGTATTGATACCATTATCAACCAAAAAGAATTTTATGAAGCAGGCCAGCCTGTGTTCTGTATTTATGTAGCTATCGGTCAGAAAAACTCTACTGTAGCCAACATTGTACGTACACTTGAAGAAAACGGTGCTTTACCATATACAGTTGTTGTTGCTGCTTCGGCTGCAGATCCTGCTCCAATGCAGTTCTATGCTCCGTTTGCAGGCGCTGCAATTGGTGAGTTTTTCCGTGATACTGGTAGACCAGCCTTAATCGTTTATGATGATTTATCTAAACAAGCTGTAGCTTACCGTGAGGTATCTTTATTACTTCGTCGTCCACCGGGCCGTGAAGCTTATCCAGGTGATGTTTTCTACTTACACAGCCGTTTGTTAGAGAGAGCTGCGAAAATTAACGCTAACGATGATATCGCTAAAAACATGAACGATTTACCTGAGTCGATTAAACATATCGTTAAAGGTGGCGGTTCATTAACAGCACTTCCAATTATCGAAACACAGGCGGGTGACGTTTCTGCCTATATCCCAACCAACGTAATTTCAATTACTGATGGTCAGATTTTCTTAGAGTCGAACTTGTTCAACTCAGGTATCCGTCCGGCAATTAACGTAGGTATTTCTGTATCACGTGTGGGTGGTAATGCGCAGATTAAATCGATGAAGAAAGTAGCAGGTACTTTAAAATTAGATCAGGCTCAATACCGTGAGTTGGAGGCTTTCTCTAAATTCGGTTCTGACTTAGATGCTGCAACTAAATCGGTATTGGATAAAGGTGCTCGTAACGTAGAAATGTTGAAACAAGCACAGTTCTCTCCTTTTACTGTAGAGAAACAAGTTGCAATTGTTTATGCCGGTACTAAAAACTTAATGCGTAACGTTCCGATTAACAAAGTAAAAGAATTTGAAACTGAATTCTTAACTCAATTGGAATTACGTCATCCTGAAACTTTATCGGCACTAAAAGCTGGTAAATTTGATGATAACATTACTGGTGTTTTAGATACAGTAGCAAAAGAGATTTCAAGTAAATATTAATAAGCTAAGTGCAGGGCGCTAAGCGTTAGGCGATGGCCGGACGCTCAACGCCCTTCGCTCCACGCAAAACTAAAGAATGGCTAATTTAAAAGAAGTAAGAAACCGGATTGCATCTGTACAGTCAACACAGCAGATTACCAAAGCTATGAAAATGGTTTCGGCGGCTAAGTTGAAACGTGCTACCAATGCAATTATCGCTTTACGTCCTTATGCAACTAAACTGAAAGAGATTTTAGGTAATCTATCTGCAAGTTTGGAAGGCTCTTCATCACCCTTTATCCAGGAACGTGAGCCCAATAAGGTTTTAATTGTTACTGTTTCATCAAACCGTGGTTTGGCTGGAGCTTTTAACATGAACGTAATTAAAGCGGCCAATAATTTAATTGCTGAGAAATATAGCGAACAGTTGAAAAACGGGAATGTGAGCATTATTTCTATCGGTAAGAAAACTCAGGATTTTTACGAAAAACGTAAATACAATGTTATTGGTAACAATAACGAAGTATATTCGGCTTTAACTTTCGAAAACGTAACCAAAATTACGGATGCGATTATGGCTGGTTTTATTAAAGGTGACTTTGATAAAGTAGAAGTGGTGTATAACCGTTTTAGAAACGCAGCAGTTCAGTTTATTACTACTGAGCAGTTATTGCCTTTGCCTAAAGCAGAAGAAACACCGGCAGATCTAAAAACCGATAAGAAAACAACTAATGTTGATTATATCTTAGAGCCTTCTCAAGAAGAAATTGTAGAACAATTAATTCCTAAATCAATTAAAATCCAGTTGTACAAAGCTGTGTTAGATTCTCATGCTTCTGAGCACGGTGCACGTATGACATCAATGGATAAAGCAACTGAAAATGCAGGTGAATTATTAAAAGCCTTAAAACTTTCATATAACCAGGCACGTCAGGCAGCAATTACAACTGAATTAACTGAGATTGTAAGTGGTGCAGCAGCATTAAACGGATAGTAGGTTTCAAGTTCTCAGTTTTGAGTTTGCAGTACTAATTGCGTAAAATAAAAAGCCCATTTCTTAATTGAGATGGGCTTTTTATTGATTTAATCTAATATTAATCCAAAATAATTATGTTTTTTATGGATTGTAATCCAAAATAATTATGTTTTTTATGGATTGTAATCCAAAATAATTATACTTTTGTATAAGTATATTTTATTATGATAGTTCGTAAACAGTTGGATTATGCTTTTGCGAGGCTTTTTAAAGGGAAAGCCTTTATCATCTTTGGACCACGCCAAACAGGTAAAACTACTTTTGTTGAGCAGTTATTGGCAAAGGTTGATAAAAAGACCCTATACCTCAATGGGGATGATGCGGATGTAAGAGAAACTTTGGCTAAACCTAATGCGGCACAAATAGCACAAATGCTCGCGGGTTACGAAATACTTTTTATAGATGAGGCCCAGCGGATCAATGATGTAGGCTTGCTCATCAAAATCATTGTAGACCGCTTTAAACCTGTTCAGGTTATTGCCACGGGTTCATCAGCGTTTGAGTTATCAGGCAAAATAAACGAGCCCTTAACCGGTAGAAAATATGAAATGATGCTTTTACCATTTTCATATGCAGAGCTGGTAAATGATAGTGATTTTATTACCGAAGAAAGGTCATTGGAACAGCGGTTAATTTATGGATCCTATCCGGAAATCATCAACGATCCGCAAAGTGCAGAAGAGCATTTAAAATTACTCGCAGATAGTTATCTCTATAAAGACCTCTTCACTTTGGAAGATGTTAAAAAGCCGCTACTTTTCGAAAAAATTGTAAAGGCACTGGCATTGCAGATTGGAAGTGAAGTTAACTTTTCTGAGCTGGCACAATTGGTAAAGGCTGATCAGAAAACGGTTGACAAGTACATCAGTTTGCTTGAAAAATCGTTTGTGGTGTTTAGTTTACCTGCTTTTGCTGGTAATGTGCGTAATGAGATTAAAAAAAATAAGAAAATCTATTTTTACGATACGGGTATTGTGAATGCCATTACCCGGAATTTCAACCCTTTAGCCAATAGGAATGATGTTGGCGCACTTTTCGAAAATTATATGATTGCTGAGCGGATGAAGTTTTTGCACCAGAACCAGATAGAATCAGCATGCTTTTTCTGGCGTACCACGCAACAACAGGAAATTGATTATATAGAAAAAACAAAAGAGAAATTCTTGGCCGTTGAGTTTAAATGGAGCGAAAGAGGGAAAAATAAAATTCCGCTTACTTTTACAAATGCTTATCCTGGTGCAGAAACATTATTGATATCAAAAACCGATAGAGGAAGTTTTTTGAATGGTTAAACTTTCCGGCAATGAAACAGAGAAGTTTACTGCTTAACTTGAAGTAGACTTCCCTGTTTTATAATATTAATTACTTAAGTATACTTAGTCTTAAATACCCGTTTTCTATTTTCAGTTGTTTTTTATTTTCATCAAAAACATTGAGATTAAATTTAGCTTCTAACAGATAATCCGATTTTCGTTTTTTTAAACTAATAATTTCGAATTTAGATCCATTTTGATCAATTTGTGTAACCGATGAAGGTTTTCCTAAATCCGATTGACTATATGATTTAAACACGCCTTGTTGGTTGATTAGCGTAAATGCGATTCCGGAAGTAGAATTGCTTCTAAAAAACTCAGTTGAATATTTATATAAACCGGGAGAAAATATATCTGTTTTATTTTTTGGATAATTTAGATAGCCACCATTATTTTCATTTGTTAATGCTGTTTCATTTTTATTGTATATTTTTAAAAATGAAATAGCAATGTTAGTGTAGGGAGCTCTAATGCTATATTCTCTTACAAATAGTAAAGAATCTTTGTCGCCTTCTAATTGATAATTAAAGTTTACACCAGAGGTAATTTTAAGATTTGATTGTGTGGTATAAGTCCAATTCTTTTCAATATCAATAACATTATAGGCTTTTCCATCAATAGCGTATGATGCTGAATCTTTAAGTAATTCTAATGGGTTTTCTGGTTCAATAGTAGGATTGTCCTTCTTGCAGGCTGCAAAGAAAAATAGGGCAATAGCTATCCCTAGTAAGTGTTTGTTTTTCATCGTAATTGATTTTATTTGTGTGTGCCCAAAAATAGTTATTTTTATAACTAAAATTTTAATTGATAGGAAAATTATTCTGAGTATTGGTTAAGGTTAGTAGCTATTCTTTGATGGAAATGTATTTTTTTAAATTTTATATAGATTTTTTTTGGTCCGGTTAATTATCGCCTTTTAATATCTTTGTAGCCTAATATCAGGTTATGAAAAAATACATCCTCATTATCTTATCGCTTGTTCCATTTTTGGTTAAAGCCCAAAATCCAGCCCGTGATTATACCAATGCAGTGCTTTGGCAGCAAACTTCGGGAGAATACCGTTCACTGTGTTTCCAGGCCTACAATTTTGCACGTTTATCGTTAAAAGAAGCTTTGTGGGCAGATACAAGTAGAAAACCAAATTGTGTGATTGTTGATATTGATGAAACGGTTCTAGACAATTCAGCTTTCCAGGGGCATGAAATTAAAAAAGGACTAAGTTATGTGTCGGAAGACTGGACCGAATGGACAAATCTGGCTCAGGCCGATACTGTACCGGGTGCATTGGCTTTTTTAAAGTTTGCAGCATCAAAGAGCATCGAAACCTTTTATGTGAGCAACCGCGATGAAAAAGATTATGCAGCTACGTTAAAAAATCTGCAGCACTTTGGCTTCCCTTATGCAGATGATGCACATTTAGTCGTTTCAAAAGGAACCTCAAATAAAGAGCCGCGGCGCCAAAAAATTAGCGAAACGTACAATATTCTATTGTTATGCGGCGATAATTTAAGCGATTTCAGCAATGTTTTTTATCGCGAAAATAAAAATACCTTCGGGCAGGTAAATACAAATCAGAACTTATTTGGAACAAAGTATATCGTATTGCCAAACCCAATGTACGGGGATTGGGAAAAGCCTTTGTATCAGGGAGAAAAACTTAGTGATAAGGATAAAGCTAAACAAAGGTTAGAAAGATTAAAAAGTTACTAAGTTTTAGCATTATTCGGCAATAAGTATTACTTTTGCAGCATCATAAAAATAAACATTATGGAGAACAACGAATTAAAGCACAATACTGAAAGTATGAAAACGGCTAACCAGCCAGGAATTTATAAATTAATGATTTTTGGTGTATTGGTTTGCATGGTGGGTACTTACGCACGTTTCGCTTACGATTCTTGGCAGGTATCATTGGCATCATGGATTGTATTGTTCATTGGTGCAATTATTGCCATTAAAGGTGTATTCAAAATATTAGACGCATAAGCGATCTGCTATCAAAATATAAAGCCGGTTATGTTTATTCATGACCGGCTTTTTTGTTTATTAAATAAAGTACTGCTCTTTTTCTAAAAAGCAGGTTCCTGTGGGCATCGGTTCCGAAAGTCCTGCCATCCGCTTTACTTTACTGCGTTCGTGTCCGCTACTGTCAGGTTTAAATTACTTAGATAGGCCTTTCTATCTTAAACCCGACAGCAGCGGCAGCCTCTGATTCTTTACCGATGAATCGGCACTAAATTAGCATCAGGGCTAAAGCAAATGGCGGGACTGCTGAAATCCAACGGCTTCTGTATTTGCTTTCCAAAAAAAATAACACAGTTTCGGGTATCAACAGTCAATGTTGTTGAAAATGCAATCTTCTTTTTTTGAAAAGCAGGCTCCTGTGTGCATCGGTTCCGAAAGTCCTGCCATCCGCTTTACTTCACTGCGTTCGTGTCCGCTAATGTCAGGTTTAAATTACTTAGGTAGGCCTTTCTATTCTAAATAAATAATCCCGTAGCTTTCGGGTTACATTGTAATTAGCATTTTGTTTTTACTTTATGGAAATACAGGTTATATAACATCTCTATATAAACATTTTGTTTTTTGGGTTACCTAAAGCACTTTGCAGTATTAATTGGAAAGAGCGTTGCAAACCAACCCAAAACGTAAAACTTCTAATGGCCATTTGAAGCAAATATTTAAAATGATTATTTATTTAGAACCACACAATCATGAAAAGGAATATTATTGCTATAGCCATAGTTTTAACAATTTTTGGCTGCCAAAACGAAAATAAAAAATATGCAGGCGCTGATACCGTAGCGCTGGAGCCTCTGAGCAAAGAATCTGCAGATAGTACTGCCGCTGAGAAAATCATCAAAACTGCCGATATGCGTTTTAGGGTTAAAGACGTGCAGCAGGCCAAAGAACAGCTGAGTAAAACCATTAAAGGAGAAGGAGGAACTGTTGCGGAGTTTTCTATCGAAAGCACTATCCAGGAAACGGATAAAGTAAAACAATCTACCGATTCGCTTAAAGAAATTACTTCTTATCGCACCCAGGGTTATCTGGTAGCGAAAGTACCATCAGATAAACTGGATGAGTTTACCAATACCATCGCAAAAATGGCGGTCTTTGTAGATAACCAATCAATGAAGATGGACGATCAGAGCATTGCTTATTTAGCCAATAAACTGAAAGCTCAGAATAGAGTTGATGCAATTGAAAAGATTAATAAAGTAGCCTCAAAAAAAAGTGCCAATGTGGAATCGTCTCTTTATATGAAAGACGATTATGTAGATAAGAAAATCGAGAATATGCAGATCGATAGTCGGGTAAAATTTAGTACCATCACGCTTAATTTTTATCAGGATAATACAGTAAAAACCATGATTGTTGCTAACGATAACCTGTACGATTACCGTCCGGCATTTATAAACAGGTTGTGGTTGGGCATTGTAAATGGCTGGACGATTTTTAAAGAAATCATTATTGCTATTTCCAATTTGTGGATGTTGATATTGGTTGGTTTTGCAATCTTCTTCATCATAAAGTATTTTATCCGGAAGAATAAACTGGCAATGGATCAAGCGACTAAAAACATGATCGATCAGGCCAGGCAATAAGAATCTATCCCCATGGTTCGTGTCTGCACGAACCATTTTTAGATTTTTTAATTACGGGCAACTGACCAACGCGATCGTCATGCTGTAGCTATCGGATCAGGGTGACGGAACTTGGAAATGAGAACTATTTCTTTGCCTTAACCGCTATACCTTTAACCTTAGTTTTATTATCGCTCACAAAAGATTCCCAGCCCGAATAGGTTTTAGATTTGCCACCTGAGGTAATTTTCTGAAAGGAATGGCAAACTGCAACAGCCAAACCATCCGTAGCATCTAAAAACTCTGGTGTTTCTTTAAAATTGAGTAAACGTTGCAACATGGCAGCTACCTGCTCTTTGGTGGCGTTTCCGCTGCCTGTAATGGATTGTTTGATCTTACGTGGAGAATATTCTGTTACGGGCACATTTTTAGATAGTGCGGCAGCAATGGCAATGCCTTGTGCACGGCCAAGTTTTAGCAGTACCTGGATGTTTTTACCATAAAAAGGGGCTTCTATAGCTAATACATCGGGCTTATACTGCTCCATCAGCACCACCGTTTTTTCAAATATCCGCTGAAGCTTAAGAAAAGGATCGTCTAAATGGGTCATTTTAACTACGCCCAAACTAATCAGTTCCGTTTTATTTCCCTTCTCTAAAATTACGCCATAACCCATCACCGCAGTGCCCGGATCAATGCCCATAATTACCCGTTCCTTTTTTTCGTTCAACATTACAGCAATATTAAGCATATTTGCAAACTAAAAAGATAATCTTGACAGGCAAGAACAAAAAAATATTATCGCTTTTTATCAAAGTTGCAATTGTAATATTTGCTTTTTGGTTTATTTACCATAAACTCGTTGCGAATAAAAATCTGCACGATTTCAGTACCTTATTAAAAGATATTCCTCAAATAGAAATAATCACGGTAATCGGGATAGTTGTACTCCTGATGTTTGTAAACTGGTTTTTAGAGGCAGGCAAATGGAAATACCTGATGAGCCATATCGAACCGATCAGTTTTTACAGGGCTATCGAATCAGTTTTTTGTGGTTTAACACTTGCTATTTTTACACCAAACAGATTAGGAGAATATGGAGGGCGTGTGTTTTTCCTTTCCCCAAGGAGGAGAATTGTTGGGATAGTAGCCATGAGTGTAGGCAGCATCGGTCAATTGGTATTAACAAATGTTTTTGGGGCCATTGCAGCCTGCTTTTTCGTGTACCGCTTTATCCCGATCGATAAGGTATTATTTATTGCACTGGTTTTTTTTGCGGTAATTTTCTGCCTTTTTTTTCTGGTTTTTTACTTTAACATCCGTTGGTTAAACGGGATTTTATTGTCCTTCAAATTCACCAGGAAATACAAGAAATTTTATAGCATTTTAGCCCGATACAAAAAAAGGGAACTATTCAAAATTATTACTTATTGTTTTGCCCGTTACCTGATATTCAGTTCGCAATATTTTATCCTTTTTGTTTGGCTGGTACCTGGCTTAGACTATGCAGATATTGTGATGATGACCTGTTTGCTATTTTTGGTACAGTCGGCGTTACCTTCATTAGATCTATTCGATGTAGGCATTAGAAGTGTAACTGCGGTTGAACTCTTTAAACATGTAACCGATCAGCATGTGGCAGTTATTGCATGTACTGCCAGTATTTGGCTCATTAATATTATAATTCCTGCTATCTTAGGCACTTATTTCGTTTTTAAACTCAATTTTTTTGGAAGTCTTAAATCTAACTAGTTTATTTTCTGCTGCGCTAACCTTAATTTATGGTTTTTTGGTGCTTAATTTTATCAGAGGGTGGCATAACCTCATCTATTTTACGCCACACAAATCTGATCCTCAAACCAAAGTTTCTATTATTGTTGCTGCAAGGGATGAAGAAGTTAATATCAATAAAACAATTGATGACCTGATTGCTCAGCAATATCCTAAAGCCTTAACGGAGATTATCATTATTGATGACCATTCTACTGATAGAACAGCAGAAATTGTGTTAAGCTATGCTAACCGTAATGTAAAATTAATTAAGTTAAATGAAGATCGGGCATTAAATTCCTATAAGAAAAAAGCAATACAAACCGCTATTGGCACCTGCTCTGGCGATCTGATTATTACTACTGATGCCGATTGCAGGATGGGGTCTAATTGGTTGGCCACGATTGTAAATCTGTATGAAGAGAAAAACTATAAAATGATTTCTTCGCCCGTTGCTTATTTTCAGGAGAAAAGTTTCTTTGAGCGTTTACAATCATTAGAATTTCTTTACCTTATTGGTTTAGGTGCTTCAACCATTGGAAATAAACAACCATCAACTTGTAACGGTGCAAATTTAGCCTACGAGAAAACAACCTTTTATGAAGTTGGCGGCTTTCAAGGTATAGATGATCTGGCATCTGGCGACGATGAGCTACTGTTGCATAAAATTGCAGCTAAATATCCAGATCAGATCGGTTTCCTCAAAAATAGGGAAGCCATTGTGTATACCCATGCAAAAGAAACCTTGGGCGCATTTATCCAGCAACGTAAACGATGGGCTTCGAAGAGTACCCGTTATAAAAATAAGGCCATTATCGTGTTAGGGGTACTGATTTGGATCTTTAACCTGTCTATTCTCGCAAATTTTATTACCGGACTTTTTATTCCGGGCTTTTTAGCCATCGCATTTTATCAATTGTTGGTTAAAATGGTTTTAGAAACACTATTTTTATGGGATGTAACAGGCTTTGCCAAGAGGCGCAGTTTACTCATTTTAATACCTGTTTTAAATGTGCTTCATGTAATTTATATGGTGTACATCGGCATTGCCGGAAACAGTGGAAAATACAATTGGAAAGGCAGAATGGTTAGATAATGGATAATAGCCCATCAAAAAAAGTATGGTTAAAGTTTAAGCGGAATAAGCTGGCCTTTGGTGGGCTGATCTTTATCTTACTATTAATGCTAATGGGTATTTTGGGCTATTTAATTATGCCTGATGATTCTCCTAATGCGAATGTACAAACGCTTCAGTTAAACAAAAAGAAACCAGGCAGTACCTTTACTTTTTTAATCACCAGCCAAAACCCCAAAGTAGAAAATGTTAACTTTTTCGAGCGGATGCTCAATGGACAAACGCCCACTTTTAAAAGCATTCCAATCACTTCTTATCAGCTGAAAGGCGATACAGTTTTTGTTCAGGAATATATTGGCGATGACGAAAAAGCCAAAGAAACGGCATACGAATTAAAAGATTTATGCCCCCGTTGTGTTTTACCTTCAAAAATAGGAACGCCACAAGCGCTCTTCGAAGAAAATAATATCTATACACGCACCTATATTTTAGGAACTGATATTTATGGGCGTGATTTATTAAGCAGATTGATTTTAGGTATCCGTGTTTCGTTATCTGTAGGTTTAATGGCGGTTCTTATTTCACTTTTTATCGGGGTGAGTTTAGGTGCCATTGCAGGGTATTTTGGCGGCAAAATAGATGCCTCTATTAGTTGGTTTATGAATGTGGTGTGGTCGCTACCATCACTACTGCTTGTTATTGCCATATCATTTGCTCTAGGGAAAGGGTTTTGGCAGATATTTATCGCTGTAGGTTTATCGACCTGGGTAGATGTAGCCCGATTGGTGCGTGGGCAGGTGATGGCTTTAAAAGAGGTAGAGTTTGTTGAAGCTGCCAGAGCCTTAGGTTTTAGCACCAGCCGAACCATTATCAAACACATATTGCCAAACATCGCCGGTCCGATTTTAGTGGTGGCCTCATCAAATTTTGCCTCAGCCATATTGTTGGAAACCGGGCTAAGCTTTTTGGGCTTTGGGGCGCAACCACCTATGCCAAGCTGGGGGAGCATGATTAAGGAACATTATGGTTATATTATTATGGATGCAGCTTATCTCGCCCTTTTGCCTGGTTTAGCCATTATGTTTACGGTATATGCCTTTAATGTGCTTGCCATAGGTTTACGCGATGCCTTTGATGTAAAGGGGCAAAATGTAACGGTTTAATCATCATCTTAAAATATAGGCTGTACCATATTTGTAATCACTTTGAATTTGTCAGATTGAGCCTGTTGAAATGACCTTTAAGGCATTCAAAACAGGCCCTTTAACAAGTTCAGGATGACTATATTGATGATACAGCCTCTTAATTGCAAGAACTTTGTTAAAGTCGGTCTACTTCGCTTTTTTCTTATCAAGAGAAAACCTGCGCGCTATACTGAAGCCCCAACGGTATTGCCCTTTAAGCCAGGAAGTATTGGTGTCGGTAATAAACTGTGATTCCTGAATGGCGGTTGCATTGGTGAAATTAAGGTGAAAAATATGCCCACCCGTTTCAAATTCAAGTCCGGCACCAAGCGTTTTGTAATATTTTGTTCCCAATGTGCTTTCGAGATAAGCTTCTTTGTTTTTATCCCTGAATGGAATGGTATAATCTGCTACAAAAGCCATGCGTTTAGTAATTTTGATGCGTCCACCAACGGATAAGGCAAGCATATCGTTCTGATCCCCAAAAACAGTAAAATTGCGATGTACATACGACGGCATGATCAGCATTGAAAAGTTTGAGTTAAACTTACGCGCAATCACCGCCTGGGCCACATAGGTTAAGCGATCCTGGAATTTACCAAATGCATTTGCAGCGGTAGGATCTGTTGAAGCTTTAGCGGCCGAAATGGTGGTACTCCCGAATAAAGTTACCGCTACAGGTATTTTATCATCAGCGGTTTGCTCCAGCAAGCGGTATTTTAAGTTTCCTTCGTAAAGCTGTGTTACTACACCTGCTCCTTTGGCCCTTGCTAAACCTACGGAAAGCCTATCGCTGATTCCATATTCAAAACCAATGCGGATATCTGTCGACTGATCCAGTCCAAAAAAGTTTTTGGTACCACCTGCACTGCCTGCAATATCACCAAAACGGTGATCTACCCTAAAATCCAGTTCATTTTTATAAATGGTTTCGTTGGTTTGGATATTGATGAGTTTAGTGGCTTTAAAAGTAGCCTGTACATTCTTTTTTTCAGTGGGCATCTGCAATGCCTTCTCGAGCGAATCTTGGGCAAAGGCCAAAGTAGGCAGGAGGGTAAGAGATAGATATAGGAAAGATTTTAGATGTAATTTCATAAATTTTATTTTTTGGATTGATAAATAGCGGTCACTTTTACTTGAATGGTTTCTGCAATCTGCTTAAAAACGATCGTTGGGACTTTGATATCATGATCGACCAGTTTTACATTAAACGTAGAGGTAGCTTTCACCTCATCGGCAGTAATTATCAGTGATCCTTTTGCAGTATACGCTTTGGTTACGCCATGGATCTGTAGGTTACCCTTAACCGTTACCGGGTAAGTGCCGGGTTTTGAAAAATCGATCTGTTCTACAATTTTTCCTTTAAAATCAGAAGTAGGATACTTATCACTTTCTATATAATTTTCGTTAAAATGCTCCTGCATCAGTTTTTTCTTGAACTGAAAAGAGGTATTGTTGATTTTGAAAATGATATCGTTGGTTTTGGTATTAAGCGCCGAAGCACCTGTTTTGCTCTGTGCATCGATATCTTCTACAGGAGTTGAAGAAAAAAACGAAGAATTAACGCTTTTACTTACCAAGATCTGTGCTTTTATGCCTGTGCATAAAAATAGGGCTGTTAATGTTAACAATAATTTTTGCATCTGTAATGTATTTAAGTTTTGAATAAAACCGGCGTTAATTTTTCGATGAACTATTCTGGCATGCCTTTATCAAACCATGCCTGTAACAGTTCTCTTTCGCTTGTTGTTAAAGAGCCTCCTTTGGGCATCGTTTTCGTAACCAATACACTATTGGCTACACGGCTATCATTTTTAACTGAGGCTATGCCATTAAATGCCCAAACTGATTTAAGTGCTCCACTTGGACCATGGCAGCTGTTACATTTGGTTTGGAAAAGTGCGCCCGCAAAATTGCTATAGGTTACATTGGCAGTGGTTACTGCGGTTGGGCCCGTAGGTGTTGTTGGTTTCAATTCTTCCGCTTGTCTTTTAGAACAGGCAAAAAGTAGCGCCGTAATTGCGGCTAACGAAAAGATTACATTTTGTTTTTTCATAGATGTTTAATTAAAATTAATGATGGATTCATTTTTTATATCCTCGTGTTCGATTGCAGTGCAATTGAAATCTTTGCGGCAGGGCCAGTTTTTAATTTATGTTCTGTTTATTTAAAAGCATAACCATTTTTGTATTCATCATGGTTATGTAATTTCTATTGAAATCTTAACCGTTACGTGGCTTGATCAGGAATGGTTGCCTCCAAAAAAAATAAAAAAAGCCGTTCCGATTTTACATCAGAACGGCTTTAGTGATAAACTATATGTTAAGCCAAAATGAAATCTTCTGCCTTTAAGGGCAGATTAACCTTAGTATTTTTAATAAAAGCTTAAGGAACTTAACACTTTTTGGGTTTAAACGCTGATTGAGTTGTTAAGAAACCTGAATTCTATTAATATTGCCTATCGTTAGCTTATACCATCTTTTTTTATTAATCGCCCGTCACCCTGAATTCATTTCAGGGTCTTTCCAGCTAAAAGATGCTGAAACAAGTTCAGCATGACGAATTGGTCAGAGATTGGGCGTTTATAAGATGGTAGTTTAGTTAAATAATTACCAGGTTCGGGTGAAGAGATAAATTGATTTTTCAGGAGTGTGAGACAATGGTCACTATGGGATTAAAATAAAAAAGCGAGCATTACACTCGCTTTTCATTTTACCTCCAGGCCTTATATTGGTTAATTAAGCCGTTGGTAGAGCTATCATGGCTCGAAACTTTTTCGCTGCCCTCTAGTTCGGGAAGAATTTTTTTGGCCAATTGTTTACCAAGTTCTACTCCCCATTGATCGAAACTAAAGATATTCCAGATAATCCCCTGAACAAATATTTTATGTTCGTAAATGGCTACTAAGCTGCCCAAAGTATATGGCGTTACTTTCTTCAATAATATGGAGTTTGTTGGGCGATTGCCTTCAAAAACTTTAAATGGCGCAATTTTTTCAATTTCTGAATCAGATTTACCTTCTTTCTTTAATTCGGCAGTTACTTCTTCTTCGGTTTTGCCGTTCATTAAAGCTTCAGTTTGTGCAAAGAAATTCGATAATAAGATAGGGTGATGATCGCCCAGTGGATTTAAACTTTGTGCCGGTGCAATAAAATCAGCAGGAATAATCCTGGTGCCCTGATGAATTAATTGATAAAAGGCATGTTGACCATTTGTACCTGGTTCGCCCCAGATAATAGGTCCGGTTTCATAATCAACCTCGTTACCGTTTCTATCAACATGTTTACCATTACTTTCCATATCACCTTGCTGGAAATAAGCAGCAAAACGGTGCATGTATTGGTCGTATGGTAAAATAACCTGCGTTTCTGCGTTATAGAAATTAATGTACCAAACGCCTAGCAAGCCTAGTATTACAGGGAGATTACTTTCAAATTCTGCAGTTTTGAAGTGGTTATCAGTTGCATGTGCACCGGCCAGTAGTTGTTTAAAATTGTCGAAGCCTATACTTAACGAAATAGACAAGCCGATAGCGCTCCATAAAGAGTAACGACCGCCAACCCAATCCCAAAATTCGAACATGTTTTCGGTATCAATACCAAAAGCAGAAACGTCTTTCGCATTGGTAGATAATGCGGCAAAGTGTTTGGCAATATCACTTTCTTTGCCACCTTTTTCTAAAAACCAGGTGCGGGCAGAGTGTGCGTTCGTCATGGTTTCCTGCGTGGTAAACGTTTTTGATGCGACCAGGAATAATGTTGTTTCGGCATTTAAACCTGCCAATGTTTCGGCGATGTGTGTACCATCAATATTCGAAACAAAGTGAATATTTAAATGATTTTTATAGTGTTTTAAAGCTTCAGTAACCATTACCGGTCCCAAATCCGATCCGCCAATACCAATATTCACTATATCCGTGATGGCTTTGCCAGTATAACCTTTCCACTCGCCGCTGATGATGCTGTTGCTAAATTTCTCCATTTTAGCCAGCACAGCATTTACTTCAGGCATCACATCCTTACCATCAACTAAAATTGGGGTATTGCTTAAATTACGTAAGGCAATGTGAAGTACAGAACGGTCTTCGGTTTCATTAATCTTGTCGCCATTATACATTGATTTTATGGCTTCATCCAATTTACACTCGCGCGCTAATTGAATCAATAATGCTAATGTTTCATCGCTGATGCGGTTCTTGCTATAATCCAGTAAGATATCTTCAAAAAAAACAGAAAACTTATTAAAACGATCTGCATCTTCAGCAAAAAGATCCTTAATGCTTTTTTGATTAATATCTATAAAATGATCGGCTAAGTACTTGTATGCCTCAGTTTCTGTGAAATTTATTTTAGGTAACATAATCTTTGTTTTTTGTAAAAGTAATAAAGCAAAAATTTAAAATTGTCTTTTTAATGTTCAAAATGATTAAGAATTTTAATTTCTGGCAAGTCCTTTCTACAGGCTACCTAGACAGAATCCACTAGTGCGGCCGTCATTTCAGCGCAGGCGGGAACCACGAAGTGCTCAGCGAAGCTAATCTTAAAGCACTTTGCATTACGATTATTCATAAGTTTCCCTTGTTTCAAAGGCATTCATGAGCACTCCGTGGTTCCCAATCGAGTTGGGAATGACGATCTCGCGCAACCTACCATTTGCTAAAAAAAATCTGTCTTTAATATTGATTTATGAAATAATTATCCCTCAGAATGACAATCCAATATTTTGATATTACCTTTTTAGATTTTTGAGATACCTGTTTTGTTTATTAAACCCATCTCTTCCTAAAATTGATTATCTTAGGGCAACCTAAACTAAACCATTCATTTATGAAGAAAATATCCCTGATCGGTTTTTCCCTCCTGGCGTTAAATGCTTTTGCCCAAAAATCAGATTTAAGACCATTGGTCTCGAAAAAAGCAGATGCCATAGAACAAAAAGTAATTACCTGGAGACGTGATTTTCATGAACATCCTGAATTGGGAAATACTGAGGTAAGAACAGCTGGTATTATTGCAAAACATTTAGAATCGTTAGGCATACAAGTGAAAACGGGTGTGGCAAAAACCGGAGTGGTTGGGATATTAAAAGGAGGGAAGCCCGGACCTGTTGTGGCACTACGGGCTGATATGGATGGACTCCCGGTTACTGAAAGGGTAGATGTTCCTTTTGCCTCGAAAGTGAAAACGCAATATAATGGTCAGGAGGTTGGCGTAATGCATGCCTGTGGGCATGATAGTCATGTAGCTATTTTAATGGGTGTGGCAGAAGTGTTAGCCGCTATGCAAAAAGATATCCAGGGAACAGTAAAGTTCATTTTTCAACCCGCTGAAGAAGGTGTGCCTGCGGGAGATGAAGGTGGAGCAGCATTGATGATAAAAGAGGGTGTACTCGAAAATCCTAAAGTTGATGTAATTTTTGGTCTGCATATCAATTCACAAACTGAGGTTGGCGATGTCACCTATCGTCCTGGTGGAACAATGGCCGCCGTAAACGATATGAAAATTACGGTTACCGGAAGGCAGGCACATGGGGCATACCCATGGAGCAGCATCGATCCTGTGGTGGTTTCGGCCCAGATTATCAATAATCTGCAAACCATTGTTAGCCGTAATTTAAATGTTACTGAGAATCCGGGTGTAGTTACCATTGGTGCCATTAACGGTGGTGTACGATCGAACATTATACCTGAAAAAGTAGAAATGCTCGGTACAGTCCGCAATTTCAGTAAAGAAGATGAGGCCATGTTTATCGAACGGATAAAAACCATTGCCACCAAAACAGCCGAGGCAGGTGGTGCAACAGCCGAAGTGAAAATCCCTTACAGTAACCATTATCCCGTTACCTATAATAATATTGCACTTACCGAAAAAATGCTGCCCAGTATGCAGGCAACTGCTGGAGCTGATCATGTAAAATTAAAACCGCCTGTTACCGGTGCAGAAGATTTCTCTTTCTTTCAGGAAAAGGTACCTGGCTTATTTGTGTTTTTAGGGGGCATGCCAAAAGGCAAAGATTCGTTAAAAGCCGCTTCGCACCATACCCCAGATTTTTACCTGGATGAAAGTGGTTTCGTATTAGGGGTTAAATTACTTTCAAACCTTACCCTGGATTATATGGTGATGAAGAAATAAAAAATCGATCATTCGTTACCATGTCTGATTGATTAAAGAAAATAAATTTAGTCAATAAGCATCAGGCGGATAGTTTTAATTGAAATCGCTTTGCGCTATGCTCAAAGCGATTTCCTATATTTGTTTCCATGACAAAAGAACAGGTTCAGGATTTAAGAGACAGGGTAACGTCTCTAAGGAGGTATCTTTGACGTTGATGAGCTACTTTACGCCATTCGCGAAGAAGAAAAATTAACCATGGCGCCCGATTTCTGGGACGATCCAAAAAAAGCAGAAAAAATTCTGGCAGAAATTAGTTCAAAGAAAAAGTGGACTGATGGTTTTAACCAAACCGATAATGCGGTTGAGGATGCCGCTGTGATGTTCGATTTTTTTCAATCCGGAGATGCTTCGGAAGGTGAAATGAAAGAGCAGTTCGAAATCGGTAAACAAGCTGTAGAAGATCTCGAGCTTAAAAATATGCTGCGAAGTAAGGAAGATCAGCTTTCGGCGGTAATGCAGATTACTGCTGGTGCCGGTGGTACCGAGAGTTGCGATTGGGCTTACATGCTGATGCGTATGTACCTGATGTGGGGTGAGAAAAACGGCTACAAAATTACCGAACAGGACAGTCAGGAAGGGGAGGTTGCAGGTATTAAATCGGTAACACTTCAATTCGATGGCGATTTTTCTTACGGCTATCTCAAAGGTGAAAATGGTGTTCACCGTTTGGTACGGATATCGCCTTTCGATTCTAATGCCCGCCGACATACCTCTTTTGCTTCGGTATATGTTTATCCCTTGGTTGATGATACCATTCAGATTGATATTAACCCAGCCGATATTGAATTTGAAACGTTCAGGGCTGGCGGTGCGGGTGGACAAAATGTAAATAAGGTTGAAACTGCAGTACGTTTATACCACAAACCATCAGGCATTATTATTAAAAACCAGGAATCGCGTTCGCAGTTACAGAATAAAGAAAATGCCATCCGTTTGCTTAAGTCGCAATTATTCGAAATCGAAGAACGGAAGCGCAACGAAGCCATTGCTGCTGTAGAGGGATCGAAGAAAAAGATAGAATGGGGTTCGCAGATCAGGAGTTATGTTTTGGACGATAGGCGTGTGAAAGACCACCGTACCAATTACCAGACTTCTAACCCTGATGCAGTGTTAAATGGTGATATCAACGATTTTTTGAAGGCTTATTTAATGGAGTTTTAATCTAAAACAAATGGCAAAATCATCAATCCTTATCATGTTATTGTTTATGGCAATTAACTATTCGAATGCACAGGAAGTAATCCCATTATATACTGGCGACATTCCAGGTGCAAAACCTACGCCAGCAACCTATGTAGAAAATACAGAAGTACGTTCAAATGGTACGTTAAGTGTTACAAAAGTATCTATACCTACAGTAACGGTTTTTGAAGCGCCTAAAAATATTGCCACCGGAACTGCCGTAATTATTTGCCCAGGTGGTGGTTATGGTGCTCTGGCCTTTAGTCATGAAGGAACTGATGTAGCTAAACGCTTTAATGCCATTGGCGTTACTGCATTTGTATTGAAATATCGTTTGCCTAGTGATGAAATTATGGTTGATAAAACCTTTGGCCCATTGCAGGATGCACAACAAGCTATTTACATGGTTAGAAAGAATGCCAAAAAATATGGAATTGAGACCAAGAAGATTGGGATTATGGGTTTTTCTGCTGGTGGACATTTTGCTTCAACTTTGGTAACCCATTATAATGATCTTAAAATTTCTAACCCTGAAAAGATAAATCTGAGGCCAAATTTTGCTATTTTAATTTATCCTGTAATCAGTTTCGAAGAATCGGTGCATACGGGTACCATGAAGAATTTACTGGGACCAAATCCTACTGATCATTTAAAACATTATTTCTCGGCAAATAAAAATGTGAATCAAAACACGCCCCCTGTTTTTTTTGTACATGCTAAAGATGATCAAACTGTTCCCTATGAAAATAGTGTACTAATGAATGAGGCACTGAAGAAACATAAGATTGATACCGATATTTACCTATACGAAAAAGGGGGGCACGGCTTTGGCCTGATCAACAAAACTTCTGATGTAGATTGGTTTAACTTGTTGGTTAACTGGTTGAAAAAAGAGAAATTTTAATATCTTTGCTGGATATTTTAACCTCTTAACCGGATATATTAATGCAAAAAACACTCAAGTATGTAATGGTGACCTTAGTTGCAATCATTGCAATAGCAGGCTGTAAAAAAGAAATTAATTGGAATGCCAGGGCCAATCCTAATGGAAATGGTTGCCAGCTAACGAGTTTAAAGACCGACTTTGATGCATTGGGCGAAGTTGAAATCGGCTATAAATATGATGCTTCTGGTAAATTAATCAGCGCAACGAGTGATGGGGAAACCATGACTTATACTTATTCTACCACTAAAATTACCGGTACGCTAGAAAATGGCGAAAAAACAGAACTTACCTTGGCAAACGGTAGAGCAATTTCAAGTTATATGTCTGATTTTTTTCCAGGGGTAAGTGCAACCAGGGCCTACACTTATAATGCTGATGGTTATTTAACTGTTGTTAAAAGCTACCTGGGGAATATTCTGAATTCAACTGCTGAACTTAGCTATACAGGCGGTAATTTAACACAGGAGAAAGTAACCTATGCCGAAGATGCAAGTGTAGAAACAATTACTTATGAATACTCAGGTGAAGTTGCGGTAAATACATACCAGATGGCTGATCCACTTTCTGCCATTGTAGATTATGTACCTGGGAACTATTTTGGAAAAGCATCTAAAAACGTACTCAAGAAAACTGTTACAACTTCTAGTAATCTGTCTGGTGTAGATACAGCGGAATACACTTATGTTTTTGACAGTAAAGGGAATGCAACATCTATTGTAATCAAAAGCTATACTAACAACGGTGGAAGTGCTACCGATACATCTTTAACCAAAGTAAGCTTAGTTTATAATTGTAAATAGGATTTAAATATTGGTAAAAGCCTGATCATAATTTTATGGTCAGGCTTTTGTTTTTATTATGATCTTTGCTCATTTCTTTTAAAAGAAACTATAACTCCCAATTTACCACTCTATTTTTACGATTTAGCCCCTTATCTTTTATTTACGATATGTATATATTTGATTACAATAAAGTAGTTTTTAATCTTAATGTGCCATAAATGGTCTAGAAATTCCTGATTAAAATACAAAAGGGTCTATAGTTTTTGAACGTAAACATAATTGTATTTCAGTTTTTATGAATTAAGATCAAGCGAATTGCTTTATAATTAACCAAATATTTACCTAAGTCAAAAAAAAATGAGTAAAGAAAAAATGAAATGGTGCCTACTGTTGGTATGCCTATTTACCGGATTTTTATCTTGCAAAAAAGATAAGTCTGAAGTTAAATCGGAAAATGGCCAGGTTAAAGCCTGGGAGACCTTAATTGATGGCAATTCTTTTGCCAGCTATGCTAATTTTGAAGCACAATGGAATTATAACTATCCCTGGGGTACCGATCATAATGGTTCGGCACGTATGGTGAGCAGTTCTTCTAACCATAATCAAATCTCGTTAAGCGGAGGTGTATTAACAATTAAAGCTACCCGTTTGGCTTCATCGCCAGGAAACAGTACAGCTAACGGCTTTACAAATGTGGCTATTTGGTATAATTCTGGCGCGTGCCATGCCAAGCAACAGGTGCTTATTAATGATCAGTTCCCGAGTTATACCATTTCAGGAGATTTCGCTGTGCCAACTAGTAAAGGTACCTGGCCTGCATTCTGGATTACAGGCGTTAATTCGTGGCCACCAGAAAGTGATATCATGGAGTTTAAAGGCAATAATACCAATTGGCAAAACACTTATGATGGTGGTTGGGAGAATAAACTTACAGCAGTTTCTAATGCAGGTTCGTACCACAATTATAAATGCTGGTACAACAAAGTTAGTGCAACTGATGTAGATTGCCATTATTACATTGATAATGTTTGGGTAGCCAAGCATACCATGAGTAATTCGGTAAATAAACCGATGTGGCTGATTATTAACATGCAAATGGAAGGTGATAGTGGCTCGCCTGGCCCATCTGGCGATACTTTTTATACCGGTAAAAATATTTACCTGGGCAGAGAAAGGGCTTTTTAGTAATTAAACAACAATTAATTTGGAGGCAACTGTAAAGTTGCCTCCATTGTAGCGTAATAATATATGAATAAATACCTGATCGTACTTGGTGTTACGTTACTCTGTGTTTTATTGGTGCAGTGCAAAAAAGATGAAATAGCAGCGCCCGAAAATAATATTGCCTTATTGGTTAGCAAAATTAACCTGATCAGACAACACGGATGTAATTGTGGTGCTGAATATATGGCCCCAGTGCCTGATTTATCCCTAAATAATCAGCTGCAAACTGCGGCAATAATGCACGCAAAAGATATGGCTGAGCAAAATTATTTTGATCATTTATCTCCAGATGGAGGTACTCCGTCCGAACGTGCAATAAATGCAGGTTATAAGGGCGAATTTAGGGCTGAAAATTTAGCCAGAGGATATCGTGAGGTAGATCAGGTCATTAATGCGTGGAAAAACAGTGTAAGCCATTGTAAAGCCATGATGGATGCTAAAAGTAAAGAAGCAGGCGCAGGTACCGCACAAAATTATTGGGTAGTAACCTTCGGTACTTCTTTATAATCTTTTATTGTTTTATCAATTACATCCAGGAGCCCATTACTATAGGGGTCATTAGCTAATTCCCAGAACATAATGCCATTTAATTTTTGATCAATTACATATTGAGTTTTCAATGAAACTGATTTAGGATCATCAAAGGTGACGAAATACCGCATTTTTGGGTTATAATAATAGGGCGCTTTGGCTGTCTCATCCCAATAATAAGTATAGCCATTTTGGGTTGAAAACTGTTTGTTAAAATCCCTATAACCAATGCTGTTTAAAAATTTTGTTGGCTGGCATAAACCGTGGTTCGCATCGCTGGTATTTTCAAAGATACGGGCGTAAAATGCTGCTCCTAGCGCAATTTTTTGCGCGGGCACACCTAAACCAATTAAATTTTTTACCGCATAATCTGCAGATAAAGTTTGTTGCGGGGTAGAATACAAAGGAGAATGGTGGCCACTTTGTGTTGCATATCCACCTACCAGATCGTAACTCATTACATTTACCCGGTTTACCAATGGCATTACCTGATCCCATTCAAAGCAAGAGTCAATGCAGTTTTTTGTTCCGCCTGCTGCAAAACTAATCTCTGCTTTTTTACCGAGTTTATTCCTCAGTTCTTTAATCAATAAAGTGAAGTTGTGTTTGTCATCTGGCATATACCGATGCCCGGGATAACCCAATACTGCCGGGTATTCCCAATCAATATCTATCCCATCAGCCTTAAAGAAATCTAAAAGTGCTTTGGTTGTTTTGGCAAATGTTTTTCGCCCTTCATTTCTGCTAAATACTTCCGAACAAGAAGAACAGGCACCCCAGCCACCCATAGCAATCATTACCTTTAAATCAGGGTTACGTTTTTTCATCTCAACCATTTTCGAAATCAAAGCCGAATCTTTGGCTGACGTAATGTTTAAACTGTCGCCCTTTAAATGTCCGAAACTGAAAATCAGGTGACTTATTTTTTCAATTGGAAAACTATCAATAACCGATCCCTGACCAGTATAGTAAGCAATAACATTTGGTTTAACGGTTTTTTGCGCTTTTAGGCTGCCAGCGGATAGCATTAAGGTTATTAGGCAAATGCTGGGTAGGTTAATGATCTTTTTATACACGGGGATAGGCAATTTAAGACTGTTTTTCTGCTAAAATATTTTGGAGTTCGTTTAATTCAGCTACTTTTTCTGTTGCTCCGGCATTTTCGTAAGCTGAAATCAGGTTTCTGATCACGCGGCGGATAATATCGGTATTGCTGCAGGGTTTATAATATTCAGGCAAAGCTTCCAGGTTAAGCTGTCGCAGAAACTGATCTACATCATGTTTGCCAAAAATATTACCCCGGTTAAAAGCATTGATGTAAAATAGCACACCGTACTCAGAACCCTCCTGCTTACTATCATCAATATAACCTAAAATAAAATGCTGCGGCAAATTAATCCCGTATACAGGCAGATCTAACTTTTGTGCCAAGGTAGAATAAATAATGGCCAATGAAATCTGGTTGCCTTTTTTGCTTTCTAAAACCTGATTTAAGTAAGAGTTTTGCGGATCGTGGTGGTTTTTGGTGTTACCGCCAAAGCCATATTGCTGGTATAAAATGTGGTTAATTAGTTTTACTTTCTCAACTGAACTCATTTCGTACTGCAGGCCCAGCCAGATATCTCTTTTTATTTCTTCAATTTGGTTAATTACCTTTTGCTCATCTAAATCAGGATATTGATAACGATTTATAATCAGGGCGCCTTGCAATAAATCAAAAGCACCACTTAAATACCAAAGGCTTAGATCTTCTTTAACCGTTTTGAACTGGATTTGATGGACAATGTTTTCAATACGCTCCTGCATTAGTCCATCGAAAGATTGTTCCCAGGCATTTTCTAAATAATGGATCACTTCGCCACCATATTCAAGCAGTTTTTTTTCCACATGTTGGTACACTTCCTCGTCCGGATCGTCCAATAATTTAACTAAAGCACTTATCTCTGCGATATTTTCCATAAAACATACATACGTTTGCGGCGTTTAATTACTTTTGCAATATTATGTTATTTCAATTTATTACAGATTACCTTAAACACCGTTTAACAGCTAAGAGCAGGCATGGAACGCATTCGCCATTTGTGTACAAGCTCGCCGATGAGGTAATTTACGATTTAAACGACAAATCTGAATATAAAAATATAGAGGAGCAGCGAAAAAAACTTTTTAATGACGATTCTGTAATCACAGTTACCGACCTCGGTGCGGGTTCTCACCTGAATAAAAACCGAACTAAGAAAGTCAGTCAGATTGCCAAAAATGCATTAAAGAGCCCAAGATTAGCCAAGCTTATTTATCGGTTGGCTAAAAGTACCAAAGCTAAAAGTGCGATCGAATTGGGTACTTGTTTGGGTATTACAACAGCCTACTTAGCAAAAACAGATGCCCAAACCCAGGTGGTTACGATAGAAGGCTGTCCACAAACTGCAGCGGTAGCCAGAAAAAACTTCCAGGACCTGAATTTAGAAAATATCGAACTTCATGTGGGTAATTTTGATTTAATTTTGCCCGATATTATTGCCCAGCAACCCAGCCTCGATTTTGTTTATATTGATGGAAATCACCGTAAAGATGCTACCTTGAATTATTTTAAATGGTGCCTGCCAAAAGTAACCGAAAACTCTTTACTTATTTTTGATGATATTTATTGGAGCGAAGGGATGAAAGAAGCCTGGGCCGAAATTAAAAACCACCCAGATGTTACCGTAACCATCGATTTGTTCTGGATTGGATTGGTTTATTTTAAAAAAGGACAGGCTAAAGAACATTTTAAACTTAAGTTTTAAATCCATGCAGGAACCGAAATTAGCAGGTATTCAAAAACGATCGGCACTCTTTGTTTTGCTGGTCAGTCTTTTCTCCGGTATTGCAGCTTACCTGCTTTCGTTTCTTTGTAAAATGGATACCCTTACGCATATTATGTTTGGGTGGGATATTTTTTGCCTGGTACTCAATAGCCTGCATTGGTACATGTTTTTTCATACCTCTGCTGCCGAAACGCATTTAAAGGCCAAAATGCAGGATGAAACCCGTGGCGAAATTTTTGCCATTGTAGTGGTTTCTACGTTTGCTGGTTTACTTGCAGTAGTTTTACTGCTCATTAATAAAGATATTGAGCCGCTTGATCTGGTGATTGCCATAATGGGCATGTTTTTATCATGGTTTCTGGTGCATACTACTTTTACCATGCGGTATGCTCATTTGTATTATGGTGACAAGAAGAAAAAAGCATCGGAAAAGGGTGGTTCGGGATTGGAGTTTCCAGGTAATGATGAACCTGATTTTGTCGATTTTGCCTACTTTTCTTTTGTGTTGGGTATGACTTTCCAGGTTTCGGATGTTGAAATTTCGAACAGGGAAATCAGACGGCTCTCTCTTTTGCATAGTTTAATAGCCTTTATTTTCAATACTGTTATTGTGGCATTAACCATTAATGCATTGGCAGGGCTAAGCAAATAACGAATCGTCATCTCGACCGAAGCATGGCGAAGTGGAGAGATCTATCATCCCAAATTTTTTGTCATCCTGAACGCAGTAAAGGATCTTTAAAACATACCTTTTAACAGGAGGAGGTGCCGTGAAAAGATTTATTCCAGCCAATTATAGCAGTTTTTTGGAAATAAATAGTCCATTTCTTTTGGCGGTCTTCAGTCCCGCTCTCCGTTCTTTCCGGTGAAAAACCGGAACCACTTCGATCGGGTTTAGTCACAAAGGTTAAATGCTTTTGGGCACACGCCAGGAGCAAGCCGTTCGGTCATAAACCTGACAGCTGAGGGCATCCCGATTTTTAATCGGCATAAAGCTGATGGCGGGGCTACAAGAGCCAAGAACCACAGAATGTTCGTTTTCAAATAAAAAACATGTTGAAAGTTAGGAAATGAACAGTTCAATTCTTTTGGCGGTCTTCAGTCCCGCTCTCCGTTCTTTCCGGTGAAAAACCGGAACCACTTCGATCGGGTTTAGTCACAAAGGTTAAATGCTTTTGGGCACATGCCAGGAGCAAGCCGTTCGGTCATAAACCTGACAGCAACGGGCATCCCGATTTTTTCATCGGGATAAAGCGTATGGCGGGGCTGCAAGAGCCAAGACCACAGGCTTTTCGTTTACAAATAGATGTAGATTTTGATTTTATAATACTTTATATCAGCTTATTATGATTTTAAACTGATTTTTCAGTAATATAACTTGTTTTTTAGTTGTAAAACTGAAAAGTAAGTTATAGATTTGGGTATGGAAGAATTAACCAAAGCCGAAGAGCGCATTATGCAGGTTTTATGGAAACTGCAAAAGGCATTTGTGAAAGATATTATCGATGAACTGGAAGAAGAACCTAAACCGCCTTATAATACCATCTCATCAATTGTCAGGCTTTTAGAAAAGAAAGGCTATGTTGATTATAAGGCTTATGGGAAAACCTACGAGTACTTTCCGGCCATTACAAAGGATGAATATGCCAAAACTACCTTCTCCAAATTGTTTTCAGGGTATTTTGATAATTCTCCAACCAGCCTTTTATCGTTTATGGTAAAAGAGGAAAAACTAAGTGAAAAGGATATAGAAGAAATTAAAAAGATCATTAACCAGGATACAAAGCCATGATTTTAATTTACTTATTAAAGGTTTCGGCCTGTACACTAATGTTCTTTGCCGCTTACCAGTTATTGCTGGCCAGACTCACATTTTTTAACCTGAACCGCATTTATTTATTATTGATGTTGGTGTTGAGTTTTGTTATTCCGGCAGTTACCATTGAGAACCATCACGAAGTAGCTGTAGCTAGTCACGAAGTTCCGTCCAAAATTGCCTATAGCAATGATGGTGTTGTTGAGCATGATTTTGTTGATGAAAGTAGCGCCGCCAATAATAGCCTAAACTGGGATCAAGTGCTTATGTACGGTTATTGCTCAATTTTAGCCTTTCTTGTTTTTAGAATGCTGTTTGTGATGGTACGTATTCAGATCCAACTGCGTAAACACGCTATTGATAGGAGTGGAGCTGTTATCCTGGTTGATGAGAAATCTACCATAAAAAACTGTTCTTTTTTAAACCAGATTATTATCGACTCCTCTTTACCGTATGAAGAAAAGAATCTGGTCATTAAACACGAATCTGTCCATGTGGAGCAATTACATGCTTTAGACAAACTTTTAGTCAATTTGGTTGCGGCAATCCTTTGGTTTAACCCCATTATCTATTTCTGGCGAAATGCCATTGGTCATAACCACGAATTTCTGGCAGATCGCGAGACTTCAAAAGTTGCAGACAAGAAGGTTTATGCTTTTTTACTTTTAAACCTGGCTATGCCGGAAAAAAACTTACTCATTAATAGTTTTAGTAAACTTCCACTAAAAAATAGAATCATGATGATGTACAAAGAACCAAATGCAAAGCTGCAAAAGCTTGCCTATGTAGCCATTATTCCGGTTTTAATGATTTGCTGTATGGCATTTATAAACCGCAAAGAAATTATTATAGAGAAAAAACTGACAGGGAATAAGGCGTCTGCAGATGCACCGATAAAGCCGAATGTTTATGCTATGAACTACTTAAACAGCAATATTAAGGTTAATCCAAATGCTGCTTTTAATGAAGTAGAGCCTACATTGGTTATTGATGCCGGCCACGGCGGAAAAGATGGAGCCGTTTCTGCACTAGATGGACAAAAAGAAAAAGACTTAAACCTAAGAGCTGTAAAAATACTTAAGGAAGAAGCCGAAAAAAGAGGGATAAAAGTGATATTAACCAGGAGTACCGATCAGTTTTTATCACTAAGAGATCGTTTACCGAAACAGGAGGCTACGGCATTTATTTCCATCCATCATAATGCAACACTTGCAAATGCGGCTGTGCCTTTCGATGGCGTTGAAGTTTATGTTTCGAAACTGAACAGCAATATTAAAACTGCTGAAGATCTAGGCGCTGGAATTTTAAGCAAGCTGAAACAGCTGAAAGGGATGGAAGTAAGAGATTCACTAAAAAATGCGAATCTGTTATTGTTACGCGAATCTAAAATACCTGCTGTTTTAATAGAACTTGGGAATATTTCGGATGGTAAAACATTACAATATATCAACCAGGAAAAAAACATCCGGAGAATCAGTAATTTGATTTTGGACGGATTTGTAGCTTTTTCTAAACGTGGATGTTAAATAAAACAGGACTATGGAATGGTTAACCTATCTGCTTAAAGTTACTGCCTGTACGGCATTATTTTTTGGTTTTTACCTGGTGGTTTTAAGAAAGCTCACCTTCTTTAAAATCAATCGTTTTTATTTGCTGGCTTCTTTATTCTTAAGTTTTATTATTCCGGCTTTGCAGTTTGAGGTCAAACGTAAAATGCCCATGTTAGAAACTGAGCTTGTGGGCATGCCTGACTTAAAACCAATTCAACCTGCCCCTGTGCAACTTATTCAGCCTGTTATGGTCGAATACCAGTCAGAGGTGATGACGCCTAAAATTGATTGGGTGGGCATAATGGCTTATGCTTATAGTGGCATCGCTTTGCTTTTATTGCTCCTTTGCCTATGGCGCTTATTCGTTTTGCTTAAACATACAGGAAGTTATACCAAAAATAGTAGTGGCCTAAAGCTGATTACCAAAACAGAAGGTTTTACCAACTGCTCCTTTTTTAACTATGTTTTTATAAATGATGCGGATTTAAGTGCAACGGATTTATCGGTTCTGCTTACACACGAGCAGGTACACGCCAGGCAATACCATTCGATAGATAAAATTATTTTAATGGTTTTAAAATCTGTTTTATGGTTTAATCCTATAGTTTACCTATATGATAAAGCTTTAGAGCAGGTGCATGAATATGAAGCAGATGAAATCACTTCAACAGGTTATGGAAATCAGGCATATGCCAATCTTTTATTAAAACTGGCTATAACTAAAAGTGATATCCCCTTGATCCACAATTTTGTGAAAAGCCCCATTAAAGACCGCATTAAAATGTTGTTCCACTCAAAATCTAAAAACATGAAAAAATTAACTTACTTATTGGCCATCCCCGTTGCTGTGGGATTGGTCTGGCTATTTGCCGTTCAGGTAGTGTATGCACAAAATATAAAAGATGAAGGCAAACCCTCGAAAGATTTTTACGAAGGAGCCTTGAAGGGGAAAGTCCTTAACATTAAAAAAGAAACTATAGGTCTTTATACATTCGATTTATTATCGAATGGAAAGATTTATCCGATTGAAGCCACCACTTTTAAAGAAAAGATTAAAGTTGGCGATGAACTGATCGCATATATATCAGGTAAAGGCTTTAATATGCAAAAAACCGATAAAAACGGAAAAGTTATCGCAGAAACCAAGGAGCCGATCTATAACGCAACAAAAGTTACTACTTTAACCGGAAGCTTAATTTATGAGCAAAAGATAGAAAAACATGCTTTTTTGTATGAAGCCAATAAAGCGCGTTCTGCCTCATCTAAAATTAAAATGATAGAAAAAGATATTAATGGTAAGATTGAAAAGATCGTTCTGAATGATGGCCTTTTTACCATTAACTTAAATCTTAAGGCTCAAAATATAAAGGATGATAACTTTAAAGTAGGCGACCAGGTATTGGTTAAATTTATCGGCGAAAAATTGGTGACAAAAAATATTTATGCTACTGATAAAATGATCGTACTTTATTCTGAACCTAAAAAATACCTGATCAAAAATGAAGCACTTTACAGCCGGTTTTATTTTAATGATGGGAAACAGAAAGTTGCTGCAATAAAAAATCAACCAACTGAAGTTGCCAAACCAGTTACGCCTAAAATCATCTCGTTTTCTAAAATAACCGGTGATGTGCAGCATAAAGTTTCTTACATGGAAAATGCAGTTATCGATATTGTGAACTGTAGACTAGAGGCCGAATATGTAGAATTGGATCAACTTAATGGTAAAATGATCGCCAAAAATGCAGTATTAAAAGCTAAAGAAGGTGGATCTGCAACTGCTAAAATTATTGTTTTTAATTTGAGAAATGGAAACTATAATGCCGAAAATGGCAATGGGGCTATTAAAGTTTTTAAAGGGCTTGGTCCTGACCAAAAGATGTTGCAGGGAATGAGAGACTCTTTAACAAAGGCAGATAATAAAGTGAATACGATTGTAAGTTACAGTGCCCAGGATTCTGTTAAAATGAGTAAGGATAAATCAATTGTAACGCTTTATGGCAAAGCAAAATTGGATTATAAGAATTTTAGCATCTCAGCAGATGAAGCTAGCTATAATAGAAATACAGAAAAAATAACAGCTAAAAATCTTACCCTTCGTAATAAAGTAACCGGAATAACAATGCTCGGCTCCTATGGTGAATTTGATATTAATGGAAAAGTTGAGGTTTGGCAGGGCAATAAATAGTTTGAATGATAAAAGCATTAGGCTTTCTCGCGCTCTTTTTTATTATCATCAATTGCAAAGCACAGTTTAGTCTGTCAGGCAAGGTAACCGATGAGGAGTTTAAAGCTTTATCATTTGTTACGGTTAAAATTTCTGGACTTCAGAATAGCTTATTTTATACCCAAACCGATAGTTTAGGCACTTACCAATTCAAATTACAGGCAGGGAAATATTCGGCTGTTTTTTCTGCAATCAATTTTAAAAACGTAAGCCGGTTAGTTACAATAAAAGGTGATACTGTAATCAATGTTCAACTTCAAAGAAATCCAGCTACTCTTGCCGATATTCAGGTTAATGCTAAAAAAGCATTGTTCGAAAAAAAGATCGACCGGACTGTTTTTAATGTGGAGAATAGTATTTCCGCAATCGGAACTGATGCTTTGGAACTGCTTTCAAAAGTTCCTGGTGTACGCGTTTTGAACGATAAGGTTTCGTTGGTGGGCAAAGGCAAGGTTAATGTGATGATTAACGATAAACTGGTGCCTTTGTCGGCAGATGAACTGACGAATTATTTAACATCCATCTCCTCAGCTAATATTGCCAAGATTGAAGTCATCACCAACCCGCCAGCCAAATATGATGCACAGGGAAACAATGGTTTAATTAATATTATACTCAAAAAAGCCACATCAGAAGGTTTCAAAGGTTCGGTAAATTTAGCTGCAACCAAAGCAAGTTATTTTACTGCAGCTTCGGGTGGAAATTTAAGTTACCGGAAAAATAAAATTACACTTTCTTCAAACTTTAATATCCGGAAAGGATCGCTTGTGCCCTTTGAGCAAAACGATGTTTTTTATCCCTTGCAAACCTGGAACATTGTAAATAAAGACCGGAATTTTAGAACGGTGCCCAGCGGACAGATCGGAATAGAATATCAGGCTTCCCCAAAAACTGTATTGGGATTATCGTATAACGGTGGGCTAACCAATTTTCATTCGGAAGAAAATATTAAAACCACAGTTTACAACAAAACGGGAGATTTAGATTCGGTACTGAATTCTGACGCCAGTGCAAGAATCAAGTCTCATTATCATTCGGCGAATATCTATTTAAAACAAACTTTAGATTCGGCAGGAAAGCAACTCACCGTTAATGGCGATTGGTTTACCTATAGAGATGATAAAAACAGGTTTTTTAACAATACCAGTTATTTTCAAAACGGAATAAGAATTCCGGATTCCTTTGCCGAATACCTGTCGGCCAGTAAACAAAACATCGATTTATATACCTTGAAAGCTGATGTAGATCTTCCTTACAGAGCCTTTAAATTGTCTTTCGGTACAAAGCTAAGTTTTATCAAAAATCAAAGCGATCTTGCCTTTTACAAAGCCCATAATAATGATTACGAAATAGATCCACAACAAAGTAATGTGTTCCATTACAACGAAAATACCCAGGGATTGTACGCGAATTTTAATAAGGCAATTAAAAAATGGGATTTCCAGGCTGGACTGCGGGGAGAATATACTCAGATTAATGGCATTTCGGTTAATGAACAAAATCGGATTGATTATTTCCACCTTTTTCCAACGCTTTACGTAGTTTACAGGGCAAGCGATAAAAATACTTTTTCGGTCAACTATGGCCGCCGGATTAACAGGCCACCATACCGCAAATTAAATCCTTTCCGTTGGTACAGCAATCAATATGCTTATGCAGAAGGTAATCCCTTTTTGCAACCTTCTTATAACGATAACATTGAGTTTTCGCATACCTATAATACATTTACCACTTCGTTATCTTTCAGTAAAACTACTAATGGTTTTAACGATGTTAATTTTATTGATCCGGAAACAAATATACAGGCTTCCAAACCGGTTAATTTTATAACTGGCTATCACTATCAACTGAGTAATGCCATTACCTTTAATGCGCTGAAGGGCTGGGAAAGCATCAACCAGTTGGATGTTTTCTATAATGCAGCTAATTCCAGTATTGCACAAACCCTGGGTAATCTAAAAGGATTTGGGGCTTACTTTTCTACACTGAACCAGTTTGTTTTTAATTCTTCGAAAACCATTTTGGGCGAAGTAAGTTTCTGGTACCAATTCCCAACTGTTGATGGATTGAATCAAAATAAAAGTCAATATAATCTTGATCTGGGTATCAAAGCTTTATTGCTCAATAAAAAGATGCAGCTGGCCATTACAGCCAGTGATGTTTTAAAAACTAATCGGTACCGCTTTAGCAGTTTGATCAACAACATCAGGCAGGAATACAATAACTACTATGATAGCCGCCAGTTGCGGCTTACTTTCCGTTATAATTTTGGTAATGAAAAAATTAAACAGCAGGATAGGAAGTTAGGTAATGAAGAGGAGCGGAGGAGGAACAATTAATTATGGAAGATGGAAGGGATTTGTGTTGATCCGTGTGTATCAATGATTAAAATTTTTCGATTGCGTTATGAATGATAGAATCTATTAGTACGGCCGTCATTCTCGCGCAGGCGGGAATCTTAAAGCGCTTGCATTACGATTATTCATAAGTTTCCCTTGTTTCAAAGGCATTCATCAGCACTCCGTGGTTCCCAATCAAGTTGAGAATGACGATTCCTCGCAGCCCCTCAGGATGAGAAAAAAAGTGGATGATTGCATCAAACCCATCATCCCTCTTACATCATCCATCTTTTAAAACGCTTCTGCTAAACTGATATAAAACCCTGCCTGGCGTTTTTCATTTGGCAATTTTTCTCCTATACCATAATCTAAGCGAACGCTTAAACCTTTTGCCGGATCGAAAAAGTAGCGGCCACCAACACCATAATTAGGCTTTAGTCCATCGGCATTAAACTGACCATTGCTAAATACTTTGCCCGTGCCTGCAAAAGCTACAATACCAAAACGGTTCATAAAACGGTAGCGTATTTCAGCCTGTGCTGCCATTAAATTCTCATCCCGGTAGCGGCCACTATAATAGCCCCGCATCATTTGGTCATTTCCTAATTGCTGCAAGAGATAAAATGGCGTGCTTTTACTCTGTATGGTATAATAAATTCCCTGTACACCTAAAACCACTTTCGGTGCCAAACTAAAGAAACCACGGAGATCGAGCTTAACCTGTGAGCCGCTGAAGCTTTCTTCACCAAAAAAATCTGGCGCATATTGATAGGTTGCCCTCCCGAAAAAACCTTTAGTGGGGTAGTTGTTGCTATTGCGGGTATCGTAACTTTGTGATGCACCGATCCATGCCACAGAACCACCGTCTCTATCTAAAATTTGTGGGTTAGTGGAATAAACGCCTCCCGGTTGCTTGTCTATAAAACGATAATTCTCAAAACCCAATGAAACACCCGTATAAGCCTTAGGTAAAGTATTCATTTCGGCATCGAAAAGTGTTTTAAAAACCCTTTGATCTAGCTTATCTTCATCTGATTTTGTAGTGTAGTTGCCGATACCATAAAAATTAAAGGGCTGGTTTTTGAAACGGATATCGCCAATAAAGTGGTATTTGTTTCCTTTAGTCCACATATCGCCCTTCAGCATAAAATTAGCAGTCTTTTTGGTGGAGTAGGTGGTGTTCAACGCGAAATTGGAGCTGCGGTTCATTGTATCTTTACGGTCTACATAAAAGGAATAAATAGCACCAACGCCAAATTCAAATCCAGTTTCCTGACTATAGCCAAAGGCTGGCAAAGGTAAAAAGCTTGCTTTACGGGTAGTATCTTTTTCGTTCGAGAGCATTTTCCTGATCAGTTTCATTTGTGCAAAAGAACTTCCTGAAACGAACGCAAGTAAAATAACCAGATAATATTTTTTCATCAAGATTTATTTGATTTTATAAGCGATGAAGCTATCATGAGCATCTCCTCGTATTGTGATTGCTTTGCTCAGGATGGTTTCATTACCGCAAAGAAAAGGAAATTTAGTAAGAAGTTGGTTAACTGGTTTAAACTTGAAATTAAATTATCCCTATTATTAAATTTCTTTTTCACAGATCCTGAAACAAGTTCAGGAGGACGATCGCTGGGATTTCATGCAATGCCTGCCGCCACCTAAACCGGATTGTAGGGGAAAGCCCATAGGTGAGGTACAAACCGAGGACTTGTACCGTAAAGCCGGACTACCTTTAATAGGTGCTACAACTATTGCTTTCCAAAAAAGATCCTTCGACTACGCTCAGGATGACGATCGCTGGTAAAGCTCACTTTTTATGATTTAATCGACTTTAGATTACAGACTGAGGACTCTGGACTAACCAACGCTATACGCCAAACGCCATGCTCCAAACGCTAAACGCTTTTACGTTTTCACCTTTCGGCCGAAATACCTACTTTTGCGACAAACAATACAAAACGAAATGAGCAATACAAGAGGACCGATATCTCAGTTTATGGAGCGTAATTATCTCCATTTTAATGCTGCTGCTATGATGGATGCGGCTAAAGGTTACGAAACGCATTTAGATGAAGGTGGTAAAATGATGATCACACTTGCTGGTGCAATGAGTACTGCAGAATTGGGAATTTCACTTGCAGAGATGATCCGCCAGGATAAAGTGGCTATTATTTCTTGTACAGGTGCAAATCTTGAAGAAGATATTATGAACCTGGTCGCACATTCTCATTATAAACGTGTACCAAACTATCGCGATTTAAGTCCGCAGGATGAATGGGATCTTTTAGAGAACCATTATAACCGTGTTACCGATACCTGTATCCCGGAGGAAGAAGCTTTCCGCCGTTTACAGAAACACATTCACAAAATCTGGAAAGATGCAGATAATGCGGGCGAAAGATATTTCCCACATGAGTTTATGTATAAAATGCTTTTAAGTGGCGATTTGGAGCAATATTATGAAATCGATCCTAAAAACTCATGGATGCTGGCTGCGGCAGAAAAGAATTTACCAATTGTAGTACCAGGATGGGAAGATTCTACCATGGGTAATATTTTTGCCTCATATGTGATGAAAAGTGAATTGAAAGCCACTACGATGAAAAGCGGGATTGAATACATGGGCTGGCTGGCAGACTGGTATATTGCAAACAGTGGGGGCAAAGGAATTGGTTTCTTCCAGATTGGTGGCGGTATTGCAGGCGATTTCCCGATCTGTGTGGTACCGATGCTTTACCAAGATATGGAAATGGAAAATATTCCTTTCTGGAGTTATTTCTGTCAGATTTCAGATTCGACCACTTCTTATGGTTCATATTCTGGCGCTGTACCAAACGAAAAGATTACCTGGGGTAAACTGGATATCCACACGCCAAAATTTATCGTAGAAAGTGATGCCACAATTGTAG